>Ga0302252_1000005_pt1:440000-535467 | contig 535467 bp, 499 predicted proteins | sample AAG_RA_Leu_MG_FD_193511 | JGI IMG/M metagenome (GOLD analysis project Ga0302252, IMG submission 193511) | Enriched activated sludge microbial communities from anaerobic digester in WTTP, New Holstein, Wisconsin, United States - AAG_RA_Leu | ecosystem: Engineered > Bioreactor >... | reverse complement strand
ATGACGATGTCCTCTTGTGAAAATCCACGCCAATTGTTATCATATCCATGTGTCCTCCTTTTTAGGTTTCCTGACCTTCCCCCAAGTTTACCTTGGGGGAGGAGGACACAACGAATCATTGTAACTGCCGCTCGGTGCCCTGCGGTTCTCCGCGTCCGCCTTCGGCGGACTTGTGCGCATCCTCGGGCACACTCGCGTCACCCGCCAGAAATTCTTCTTTTTTTATTGTGAACTGTACCACTGTTGTTTGAGCATATAATCCCCCGGACATATTTGCGAGCGACAAGCAACGAGTCACGAGCCATGGTATTTATATTGACAAAATTGGATTTTCTGCTATAATGTTAGTCCATACAAAAGCAAAAAAGGTATTTTTTAATATATTAAGAAGGGTAAGGAATGACGAAATCGTATATAAAAATTATAAGAAAAGTAATTTGCGCGCTTGTCGCGTTCGCTTTTCTTTTTAACGTTGTTCTTCAGGACGCGTGGGCAGTTATGCGTGCGCCTGAGGCAACCATCGGCGGGCCACTTCCTGGATTTGATATAGAACAAATAGAGATCCCCAATGACCTCGCGACCGTCGTCGATTCCTGGCAGTCGGTAGATCGACATACGACATACGATATACGACATACGATAATCCACATCCAAGACGCCCACTGTAACTACGCCGCCCAGCACCGTATCGCCGAAATAATAAAATATTTGAATGAAAAGTACGGTATAGATACCGTAAATCTTGAAGGCGGGAAGGGGAATTACGATCTTTCCGTATTCACGGATATTAAAGAGAAAGATGTGAGGGAAAAGGTCGCCGATCATTTTATGGGGGAAGGTTTTGTGAACGGCGCGGAGTTTTTCGCTGTCAATGATCCCGGGAAAGTGAAGCTATGGGGTATTGAGGATGAGGAGCTTTACCGGGAGAACCTCAATATTTACCGTGATACATTACGTGACAAAAAGGAGATCGATCTCTTTATCGCGTCACTTGCCGATATTTTGAACGTTCTAAAACAAAAGATGTTCTCCGAAAAACTTCTGGAACTCGATAGCCGCGATTCCGGATTTAAGGCGGGGATATTGGAGCTTAAGGAATATCTTGTTTACCTGATAAAAGGAATGGGAGAAACAGGTATCGACATCAAGTCTTTTGCGAATATCAGCATTTTGAGCGATGTCATTAAAAATGAAGACGTGATAGATTTCAAAAAAGCCGAGCGGGAAAGGGACGAACTGATCGACAGGCTCCAGAGGATACTGTCTCAAAAAGAGATAGAGGAACTTGTTGTTAAAGTGGTCAGGTTTAAACAGGAAAAACTGTCCCAGAAGGATTTCTATTCATATCTTGCCGGCAAGGCAAGAGCGCTGAACATGGATCTAAGAGCGTTCCCGGAACTTGTCAAATATACAGGGTATGTTTCGACTTACGAGGGTCTCGATAAGGATGTTTTAATGGAGGAGGTCGAAGAGCTGGTAGGCGCTCTTAAGGAAAAACTTTTCAGGAATGGGAGCGAGAGAGAACTCGATAAATTGTCCCGCGGCCTCTTGTTGGTGAAAAACCTCTTTGATGTGCGCCTTACGAGCCGTGAATATGCATATTTCAGGAAGAACGAAGCTTCTTTTGACACGGCGAACTATCTTGCTTTTTTCGAGAAAAATGCCGGGATCTCCGGGGTTTTGCGTGTTCCTGCGGATCTAGAAAAACTCGACCAGTACCGCGGCGAAATGGCCCGGTTCTACGAATGCTCCCTGAAACGCGACGAAGCGTTCTTGCGCAATACGCAATACCCAATACGCAATACTCAATACGAACCCCGTGTCACCGTTCTCATCACCGGTGGCTTCCACACCGAAAATCTCACGAAACTTTTCAGAGAAAAAGGCATCTCTTATGTCTCGCTAATGCCGAAGTTCAAGGAACCGGACGGCTACAAATGCCCTTATTTTCAGGTTTTGAGCGGGGAAAAGACTCCCGGTGTGAATGACGCTCCTGGTGTATCGGAGCTTGCGGTACCGGATGCGCTTTCGGAGTTGGAGGTTCCCGGGTTGGGAAAAGAGAAGTTTATTGAGGCTGTAAATGTCCGTGAACTTGCTGAAAAAGGCGAGAATATGCCGGTCGGCGACGAAGAAATACGTTCTGTGCGGGAAGAAGTTTCGCATGCTCCGGTGAAAAAGTCTTACGGCGGAGTGATGGGGTTTCTAAAACGATTGCTTGGCATGGGATTCAGTCGGGAACAGAAAGAGATAATTGAGGATGAAACAGTTAAAGTCGTTGACCGTCTTTTAAGTGACAGGCCGGATGAGGAAAAAAGAAAGATCAGCGAAGAGATCGCCGGAAGGATCTCTCCTTTTTCAGTGTTCTCCAAGATGTTCATAACTTTCGCGGGGGCATTGAGGCTATTCTTGTTGCACTTGGTCTTTGGAAGTATTGGGGCAGTGACGGCGTATGTCATGGGCGAAAATATTTATGGGTTAGGTCTTTGTTTCGCTATGGGGTTCATGTTCTCACAGGCTATTGTGAATTTTCTGATATTTTACCATTCGAACGGGTTATTCCCCCAGGATGAATATCTGAATAGAACGGCCGGCCTCGTGTCCGGTAACATGTATCTTACCGCTTTTGTCGCTGTGTCTTTCTTCAGGACCATGGTCGCGCATGAGAGCGTGCATTTTCTGCAGGAATATGGATTCATCAAAGAAGATGTCGATCCTCCGGTGGCTACGGCGGCGGGAATATTGCGGACCGTGGAGGAAGAGGGCAAGGACGGCCTTCGGCGATTCGACAGGGAAAATTTTGAGTACGGGTATAATCTTGCCCGGTCGGGAATCTCCACTGAACATTTGTTCAGTAAAAGTTTTTCGTGGTCCGTGTTGCATGATCTCGGGTCATTGAGGTCTCTGATGGGGTCGCGCGAGGAGCCTTCCGTTTCATATGTGGAGGGCGGTACTTTGGCCGGGATCGCCTGGTCGCTAAAAGATAAAACAAGAGGTGCTGAACCCGTGTGGGAGTTCATGCGTTTAATGGCGGGGGGAATGAAACAGGAAGAGGCATGGGCCTTGGTTGGAATAGAAGGATTCTTGGAAAAGGACCTGGTGGATTATATAAGGATAACTAAGATAGAAAATAATGAAAGCAAAATTTTGGATCGCAGGGTGCGCCTTTTAGAAAAGGCAGGTTCTCTTGATGACGAACTTAGAGATCATCTCGATGAAGCCATGCCAAAAAGAATGATCTTCTCTAAAGAGGAAGTCCCTGAGTTCTTTAGTGCCGTGCGTCAAATGAATGACGGGTTTTTTCTGAAGAAAGGTCTTAATTTTTATCTTAGCCCCGGATTTCTCATAAAAAAAGGTGAGGCAACTGGAAAAGCGGATTTACGACCTTATAGGGTGGTCGGATCAAAAAGCGTAAATGTCGGCGGGGAAAAGACAAATATTTATTACCTGAGGAGTTTGGCGCCGACATTGCGCCCGGATCTCGCAGGGCTATATAACGTAGAAAACAATAGTATCTTTGTGATGCGGCATGTACTCGAAGAAAGGTCTGTATGGATAAAACGGGTATTGGATGGATTTGAAACATATGATGACCCAGTGTTCAAAGAGTCCGGCATGGAAAAGGCGGCAGAGCTCATAACGGCTCTTATAAGAAAAGGGAAAGGGGCATTTGCCGGCAAAACCGAGAAAGAGATAATGGAGATCCTGGAGTCTCTTGTAGTGGGACATGAACTGATACATCGAGAAAATGATGTACACGGGGTAGCACAAGAGATGATCAAGGTCCTGGGTAAGGAGGCCGGAGATATTAGGGAAGAGATATCGACGTACTTATCCGAGTTAGCATCATTGCCGGCCACGTATTATCAACTGACAGTGCTCCTATATCTATCTGCCATACCTTTTGATCGTAAAGATTCTCAGGTGGCGGCGGGGATATTGAACCTGTTTTCGGAATATTTTCATTTTAACATCAGATGCCCCGACAGGATAGATGGTCCTGTTTCTGAAAGTGATATTAACAGGAACAGGGAGGCGATAGTGCGTGCCACTGAGATGATCGTTGAAAAGCTCATGGAAAGATCTGAGAACGAGATCAGGCGCGCGGCAAGCTGGGGGGTATATAGATCGAGGACCGAATTATTCCGGGGCAGCGAAGAAGAGCGTGCAACGACGGAGCTTTTTGCCAGTCTTGTCTCTCATTATCGGATCGGAGTTGACACAAAGGAAGCTGAGCGCATTGCCGCGGAGATCATAGGTTGTCTGATCGCGAACGACATAGAACCGCGTTTGTGGGAACTGCTGAAGGACCCGTTGATCTTATCGAGATACATGGAGTTTTCAGATTTCTGCAAAAGGATGTCAAATGAACGTGTGATGAAAGATATATCTTTAGAAGAATTGAGAAACTTTTTCATCGGTCAGTCGGAAAATATAAGCAAAGAAGCTCAAAAGCTGCGAATTACCCGCCGGAATTTTCTCATATCACTTATTGTGCTTTTTTTGACCGGCTCATGGAAAAAAGCTTTTGCGGGATCGCCGACCGAGAGCGAAGCGGAGTGGATGAAAAAGTATTCCGACCCGAAGATAAAAGCGATCAAATCTTATGACGGAAAAGTTTCCTATTATGCCGATTCTCTTGCCGGAAATATTACGTCGAACGGCGAGTATTATGATCCCGGAAAGTTCACGGCCGCTCACCGGACATTACCATTTGATTCTATCGTCCGGGTCACCAATCTCAGTAATGGCAAGCAGGTTGTCGTGAGGATAAACGATAGAGGGCCTTTTGAAACGGATGGATATGGTAATTACACAAGAGAGCTCGATCTGTCGCGTGTGGCCGCTGAAAAGATAGGCATGATAGATGCCGGCGTGGTCGGTTGTAAGATCGAACTCATGAGGAAAGGCCCGGAAAAATCGAAAACCACCGGCGGGTCGTACAATGGTGGTAAAGACAGCGGAAAAGTGGATAGTTACAGGAATAGTGAGTCAGGAAGTATTGCGGTGGAGAATAAGCCTATACCGAAAAGTATTGGAGAAGCTGGGAAGGATCTTTCTGTGGTTCCAGATTCCGGTTCTATTGGAGTGGCGGGTATTTCTGTTCTTTTGGGTAGGAGTGATGAAGGGAGAGGTCTTCCGGAAAAGGCCGCTGCGATGTACGTGGCCGCGAAAGGGGTGGTCCCTGCGATCCTTGAAATATCAAGAAAAGCGCCGACATATGTTATTGAGCCGGTCGCATCGTACGAGAAGGTGTCGCCGGTGATGGATGTTTTGAAGGACATCGAAAGAAAAGCCGGTAAACATGGACATTGTATCCGGGCGAGGGGTTATCAGGCCGAAGGGGACTGGCTGACAAGCCTGGAAGGCGAGATTGACAAACTGCTTCCGCTCTTCCTGGAAGATGTTTCAAAGGAGAACAAGACGCGCATGATTATTAGGATGATGTCCAGGAACGGGGAGAGTGTTTCGGAGGAGAAGAAGTGGGTGAAGGAGTATATAGTTGTGAAACTTGCTTCTTTCATGGGAAGAGGAGGCGGTATTTTTTCTCTGGATAAGGCTCGCGAACTGGTCGAAAGTAAAATAAAATTTGTTATAGCTGATATTGGTTCGACTGAAAATCTTAACACCACAATAGACCTTTTTGCCGACATAACTATGGCTGAATGCGATAGATATGGAAAAGACAAGAACGGCAGGTACAAGGCCGACGGTTATCAGGAAGATCTGCCGGAAGAACTTGCCAAGAGGTTTTTTGAGCTTTTGAGCCTGTCGATCACGAACTTTAAAGAACTCGAGGACAAAGCTAAGAAGCAAGCGAAAGGCGGATCCGATGTCCCCGTGATGATACTATCACTCATTTTTTCCGGTTTTGCCCTCAAGATAAGGCCCATCAACTGGGAATCTGTCCGCGAATGGAAGCTTGGGCAGGACCGAGTGCTTCAGTCGTTGTAATTCGTATTGAGTATTGCGTCGTGCGTATTGAGTTAGTTCGACTCACACAATACCCAATACTCAATACTCAATACGAAACCTGCCTTGACAACAAAAACCCTTATGTTATACTGATACACAATTCTGGTGTCGTTATATTTATAATATTATTTTCTAATATAGGGGATAGCTATGTCGAAAATTACCGGCGCTGAAATACTGGTCAAAAGTCTTGTCGCTGAAGGGGTCACGCACGTTTTCGGTTATCCGGGCGGGTCGGTACTTCCTTTGACCGATAAACTTTACGGTGAAAAGGCGCTTAAGGTCATTCTGACCCGTCATGAACAGGGGGCGGCGCACGCGGCGGACGGGTACGCGAGGGCCACTGGCAAGGTCGGCGTCTGTATGGCGACCTCGGGCCCGGGGGCCACTAATCTTGTGACCGGGATAGCTACAGCTTACATGGATTCCATACCGATGGTGGCGATCACCGGGCAGGTCAAATCTTTTCTTATCGGGAACGACGCGTTCCAGGAAGCCGATATCGTCGGTATCACGCGTTCGATAACGAAACATAATTATCTTATCAGGGATATAAATGAGATAACCAGGACGGTCAAGGAAGCTTTTTATATCGCGAGTACCGGGCGTCCCGGCCCTGTTCTTGTCGATCTGCCGGTCGATGTTCAGCTCCAGTCAGCCGAATTCAAATATCCGAAGACCGTCGATATGCGTGGATATAAACCGACGTATAAAGGGCACATAGGGCAGATAAAGAAGATAGCGAAGGCGATAAATAAGAGCAAAAAGCCCCTTATTTACGCGGGAGGAGGGGTCATACTTTCTGACGCGGCGAAAGAGCTTGCGACATTCGCGCACAAGACGGGGATACCCGTTACTATGACCATGATGGGTCTCGGGGCTTTTCCAGGGGACGACCCATTGAGCCTCGGGATGCTCGGTATGCACGGAACGGCGTACGCGAACCATGCCGTCCAGTCCGCGGACCTTATTATCGCGATAGGCGCCAGGTTCGATGACCGTGTGACGGGCCGGATAGATGATTTCGCGCCGCATGCTACGGTGGCCCATATCGATATCGACCCGTCGAGTGTCAGTAAGAACGTGGCGGTGGACATCCCTGTCATAGGCGATGCCAAAGAGGTCCTGAAAGACCTGATAAAACTGGTCGAAAAGCCGCATATCGATGAATGGCATGAAAGGATCGCGAAATGGAAGAAGGACTTGCCGTTAAAATATAAGAATGATGACAGCCTTCGGCCTCAGTACATCATTGAGAGGGCGCAGGAGCTTACGAAAGACAAAGACGTTATAATCACTACCGAGGTCGGGCAGAACCAGATGTGGACTACGCAGTTTTTCAAGTTCAGCCGTCCCCGGACATGGCTTTCGAGCGGCGGGCTCGGCACGATGGGATACGGGTTCCCCGCGGCCATAGGCGCGCAGGTCGGAAAACCCGGGAGCCTCGTCATTGATATCGCCGGTGACGGGAGCATCCAGATGAACATACAGGAGCTCGCGACCGCCGTTATTGAGAAACTGCCGGTGAAGATATTCATCCTCAATAACGGTTATTTGGGTATGGTGCGCCAGTGGCAGGAACTTTTTTACGGGAAAAGATACGCTCTTACGGTGCTTTCTGAGAGCGGATGTACCATGTGCCCGGATTTTGTGAAACTCGCGGAAAGCTACGGGGCGTCCGGTATACGTGTCAGAAAAAAAGACGAGGTCGATGAGGCCATCAAGGCCGCGCTCAGGACAAAGGGGCCGGTGATAGTGGATTTTCTGATCGAGCGGGAGGAGAACGTTTTTCCCATGGTCCCTGCGGGTGAGTCGATAAGTAATATGCTTCACGGATTAGCGTGACCCGTATTGAGTATTGCGTCGTGCGTATTGAGTTCGTCTAACCACGCAATACACAATACTCAATACGCAATACGAAGTTACAAGGAGAGAAATATGTCAAAGTTTGTTCTATCGGTTCTGGTTGAAAACAAGTTCGGCGTTCTCGCGCGCGTCGCGGGCCTTTTCAGCGCGAGGGGTTTCAATATCGATTCGCTTGCCGTCGGAGAGACGGAAGACCCCGGCATCTCCAGGATGACGATAGTGGTGGATGCCGACGAAAAGATACTCGAGCAGATAAAAAAACAGCTTAATAAATTGATAGACGTCATAAAGGTCCAGGACCTTACCGGGCGTGATTTTGTGGGGATAGAACTCATTCTTATTAAAGTCAAGGCCGAGAACACGAAGGTCCGGGAAAAGATCATCAAAGTGGTCGATTCCACGGGCGCCGAAGTGGTAGATATCGGGAAAAAGACTCTGACCATAGAGGAGACCGGCGAGGAGCATAAGATAAAGGCGCTTATCGAGCTTTTGCGGCCGTATGGGATATTGGAAATAGCGAGGACCGGCAAGATAGCCCTTGCCGCTGATGTGTAGGTTATTCATGTCATTGCGAGGAGCCCTTTAGGGCGACGAAGCAATCTTTGATTTTGAGATTGCTTCGCAAAGAGCGCTCGCAATGACGTATCAGCAAAACAAGGAGGAAAGTAAAATGGTGAAGATGTATTATGATAAGGACGCGGACCTTAAACTTATTAAAGGCAGCAAGGTTGCCGTAATAGGATATGGTATCCAGGGAAGAGGACAGGCACTTAACCTGAGGGACAGCGGTATCGGCGTTGTTGTCAGTGAACTTGAGGGGACGCCGAATTATGAACAGGCTGTTAAGGACGGGTTCAAGGTGTTGTCGGCGAAAGAGGCCGCGAAACAGGCGGACATAATCCAGATATTGACCCAGGACCATGTCCAGGCCATGGTTTACAAGACCGCTATTGTGGACAATCTCAGTAAAGGAAAGTCCCTGGTCTTTTCGCACGGTTTCAACATTCATTTTAAGCAGATAGTTCCACCCAAGGATGTCGATGTTTTCATGGTCGCTCCTAAAGGGCCCGGCGCGCTTGTTCGCAGGATGTACGAGGAAGGCAAGGGCGTTCCGTGCCTTGTCGCGGTGTTCCAGGACGCCAGCGGTAAAGCCCTCGCCAAAGCGCTTGCTTACGCGAAAGCTATCGGCGGCACAAGGGCGGGTGTCATCGAGACCACGTTCAAGGAAGAGACCGAGACCGATCTATTCGGAGAACAGGCCGTTCTTTGCGGCGGGGCCTCGGAGCTTATAAAGGCTGGGTTCGATACGCTCGTGGAAGCGGGTTATCAGCCGGAGATCGCGTATTTTGAGTGCCTGCATGAACTGAAGCTCATTACCGATCTTATTTACCAGTACGGAATAACCGGTATGAGAAAAAGAGTGTCGGACACCGCGGAATACGGCGATATCACTAGAGGTAAAAGGATCATAAACAAAGATACCAGAAAAGAAATGCAGAAGATGCTGAAGGAGATACAGTCCGGCAAATTCGCGAAAGAGTGGATAGAGGAGAACGAAAAAGGCCGGCCCAATTACACCAAGATCACGGAATCGGAGAAAAAGCACCTGGTCGAGACGGTCGGCGAAAAGCTCCGTAAAATGATGCCATGGATGTAAATGAGGCCACAACTTACGCGACTGTAAGGAGCGTAAGTTGTATGGCCGAATTTATCCCGAGAACACGGAGTGTTCGAGGGATCTCAATGAAGGACGAAAGACGAGGAAGGATGAAATGAAGAACGACAAGATACTCATATTCGACACCACGCTCCGGGACGGGGAACAGACGCCGGGCGCGAGCTTGAGCGTCAAGGAAAAGCTGAAAATAGCGTTCCAGCTCGAGGCGCTCGGTGTGGACGTGATCGAAGCGGGTTTCCCGCGGACGAGCCCCGGCGATCTTGAGGCGGTAAAGACCGTCGCGAAACACGTGCGGCGGCCGGTGATCTGCGGGCTCGCGAGGGCGACGAAGCAGGACATCGACGACGCCCATAAGGCGCTTAAGGGGGCGCGCCGTCCGAGGGTCCATATTTTCCTCGCTACGTCGAAGATCCACAGGGAGTTCAAACTGCATAAGGCTAAGGACGAGATACTCAGGCTCTCGGTCGAAGCGGTGAGGTACGCGAGAAGGACATTTGATAATATCGAGTTCTCGCCGGAGGACGCTTCGCGGACGGAACTTGATTTTCTGGCCAAGGTAGTGGAAGCGGTCATAAAGGCCGGCGCTACGACGGTGAACATACCCGATACCGTGGGGTATGCTATTCCGGAGGAGTTCGGCCGGACCATCAGGTATCTTAAGAATAACGTGCCGAACATCAATAAGGCCGTCATAAGCGTGCATTGCCATAACGACCTGGGGCTCGGCGTGAGTAATTCTCTCGCGGCGGTGCTGAACGGCGCCCGTCAGATCGAGTGCACGATAAACGGCCTCGGCGAAAGGGCGGGTAACGCCGCTCTTGAAGAGGTCGTGATGACGCTTAACATGCGCAAGGACATCTTTAAAGGGCTTCGCGCGGACATCCGTACGAAAGAACTGTATAAGACCAGCCGTCTTGTCAGCAGGCTTACGGGTATAGTTGTCCAGCCCAATAAAGCCATTATCGGCGAGAACGCTTTCAGCCACGAATCCGGTATCCATCAGGATGGAGTGCTCAAGAAACGTGTCACCTACGAGATCATCCGGCCGCAGGACGTCGGTTTTGAGGGCAGCCGCATCATCCTTGGGAAACTTTCCGGGAGGCACGCGTTCTCGAAAAGGCTGAAAGAGCTCGGCTATTCATTGTCCGATAAAGAACTCGATAAGGCTTTTATGCGTTTCAAGGCCCTTGCCGACAAGAAGGCCAAGATCTACGACGAGGACCTTGCCACGATAGTCGAAGAGGGCCTGGCGACCATTCCCGAGAAATACAAACTTGTGGATTTTCGCGTGACGAGCGGCAATAAGATCTCGCCTAAAGCGGAAGTTGTGCTTTTAAAAGAGAACAGGAAGATATCGGCCGCCGCGTCCGGCGACGGCCCGGTGGACGCGTGCTTCAATACCATCGATAAAGCCCTGGGGATCAAGGGCAAGCTTATCGACTACAAGGTCAGCGCTGTCACAAGCGGGAAGGACGCGCTTGGAGAGGCGAACCTCAAAGTGTCGTTCAAGGGTAAAGTGGTCGTTGGCAGGGCGTCGAGCACGGACGTTATCGAGGCGAGCGTTCTCGCGTATGTGAATGCGGTGAACAGATTGGCGCTTTGAGCAAGTTCGTTGATCGTTTTTCGTTTCTCGTTTTTCGATAAACGAACAACGACCAACGAAAAACGAACGGAGTGAGAATATACATGGTCTCTAATGAGGAAAAGAGAACATACGGCCTATTAGGCCGGAACATCACATATTCTCTTTCTCCCGCCATGCACAACGCCGCGTTCGATCGATTAAAGATCAACGGTGAATATAGGCTTTTCGATAAACAAGAGGACGAGCTTGAGGGGTTTTTAAAAAATGACGTTCTTTCGGGAAAAGTAGCAGGCCTTAATGTAACCGTGCCGTATAAAATAAAATTCAAGGAACTTCTTGATCTCAATATTCCCAAAGAAAATGTCCAACATGACGGTTTTGTGCAAGCGACAGGTTCACTCAATACTGTAAAGATCGATAGCGGGAAAGTGTATACATACAATACGGATGCGGATGGATTCTGGCAATCCGTATTCGGTGGGGATGTATCAAATCTGCATTGGACCAATGAGTTGAATTTTCTCGTGATCGGTGCCGGCGGCGCGGGACGTGTTATCGCTTTTTATATGATGATGCGCCCTCGTCTTGAACATAACAAAGTTTATGCATATGACGTGGACATGGGGAAGGTGAACGCGCTTACGGAATCCCTAAAGCGGTGCCGGTCCATTGGTGAAAAATACCGTCGGATCGGGGAAAAATATTTTCCTCTTGGAAATCTTGAAGAGGTTGGGGAGCATATTACAGACTACGATGTTGTCGTTAACGCCACACCTCTTGGAACAAAAGAAACCGACCCCATGCCTTTAGAGCCTGAACTCCTTTTGAGGCTAAAAAAAACCGCTGTTATTTATGACCTCGTGTATGCGCGCGAGACGGAACTTATAAGAGAGGCGAAGAAGCATGGCCTGAGAACGGCGAATGGCCTTGGTATGCTTGTCAACCAGGGAGCTCTGTCTTTTCAGAAATGGAACCCCGATGTTGTGGCGGAGCCAAAGGTCTTGGATGAGGTCAAAAAAGTCATGAGAGAAACCGCGGAGAAAGAACTGGGGAAAAGAAAATGAATTATTTTCTTGTGTTCATTTTCGGGACGATGATAGGGAGCTTCCTGAATGTCTGTATCTACAGGATGCCTCGGAAAAAGTCCGTAGTGCTTCCGCGTTCTTTTTGCCCTGTCTGTGAGAAACCCATCGGGTGGTATGACAATGTGCCGATACTGAGTTATCTCTTCTTGCGGGCGAAATGCCGGTCGTGCGGCGCAAAGATACCACTGAGGTATGTTCTTGTGGAGATCTTAACGGGCCTCGTGGGAGTGATACTTCTTGCGCATGCTTCAAATTACGTCGACTTTGCCATCGAATGGTTCTTTGTTTGTGTCCTGATAGCCGTGGTCTTTATCGATATCGAACACGGCCTTATCCCGGACGTTTTCAGCGTAGGGGGACTGGCGGCAGGGCTCGTATTGTCATCTTTTTTTGTGGAAGGGCGGTACGGTTTTTCAAGGAGCGCTTTTCTGGGTTCTCTCATCGGCGCGGTCGTGGGCGGAGGGAGCATGTACGCGATGGGTTTTGTGGGGGAGAAATTGTTCAAAAGAGAAGCGGTCGGAGGCGGGGACGTAAAGCTCATGGCCATGATAGGTTCTTTTCTGGGATGGGAACTTGCCCTCCTCACTTTTTTTATCGCGCCGGTCCTTGGGCTGGGGCAGGGGGTCTACGCGAAGGTAAGGGAGAACAGAACCGAGATCCCTTACGCGCCGTATATCGCTCTTTCGGCGTTCATAAGTTTGCTGTACGGTAAATGTATCATTGAATATCTGTTCCCGATAATGTAGTGTCCATATCATCAATACAAAGCGAGGTGTGGAATGCTGAGATATATGACCGCGGGAGAGTCGCACGGTAAAGGGCTCATTGCCGTTCTTGACGGGGTGCCTGCCGGAATGAAGATCGATGAGGGATCAATTAACGGGGAACTTGCCAGAAGGATGCGCGGTTATGGCAGAGGCGGAAGGATGGCGATAGAGAACGACACCGCCGAGATCATCGCGGGGTGCCGTAAGGGCGTAACGCTGGGGAGCCCCGTCGGCATGCTGATCAGGAACCGGGACCACAAGATCGACGAACTGCCCGAACTTATGTGCCCCCGGCCCGGCCACGCGGACCTCGCGGGGATACTCAAATACGACCTCGAGGGCGCAAGAGGCGTTCTTGAGAGGGCGAGCGCCCGCGAAACGGCCGCGAGGGTGGCCGCGGGCGCTGTGGCAAAACTTATTCTCGGAGAATTCGGCATAAAAGTGTTGAGCCATGTCGTTATGATTGGAGGAGTGCACGCCGATGCCAAAGGGCTTTCATTCGATCAGATATTTTCCTTAGCCGAAAAGTCGGACGTAAGATGCGCGGACAAATACACCGCCAAAAAAATGCGCAAGGCGATAGATGAGGCCGCGAAAAGAGGGGACACTCTCGGAGGGGTCTTTGAGGTGATCGTTAAAGGCGTGCCTCCGGGGCTTGGCTCTTATTCGCAGTGGGACAGGAGACTGGACGGTATACTTGCCCGCGCGGTCATGTCGATACAGGCCGTCAAGGCTGTTTCGATAGGCGCGGGGATAGAATCAGCGTCGTTGGCCGGCGCCTGTGTCCATGACGCGGTGTCCTATGACGGCAAACAGAGGGCGTTCGAGAGGAAGACCAACAGGTCCGGCGGTCTTGAGGGAGGCGTTACCAACGGTTCGAATATACTCGTGAAAGGGTTCATGAAACCTATCGCGACACTGATGTCTCCGCTTGAGTCGGTAAATATCTCTACCAAGAAAAAAGCCCGGGCGTCGACCGAGAGGTCGGACGTTACCGCTGTTCCCGCCTGCGGTGTTGTGGCGGAAGCGGCTGTCGCCATCGAGATCGCGTCGGCGTTCATGGACAAGTTCGGAGGGGACGCTGTATCGGAGATGCGGCGGAATTACGAAGGCTATAGAAAATATTTGAGAGAAAAATAGAACGAAGTATTGCGTATTGTGTATTGAGTATTGAGCGAACAAAACCCCTATACGCAATACCCAATACTCAATACACAATACTAATGTAGATCGGAGTGTCTGAGTCAATGAAGAACATCATATTAGTCGGCTTTATGGGGACGGGCAAGACGGCGGTCGCGAAGGTCCTTGCCGAAAAACTGAAGAGAAAATATGTCAGTACGGACGGGCTTATCGAAGCTCGGGAAAAAAGGTCCATAAAGGACATTTTCGCGAAAGAAGGCGAAAAGTATTTCAGGGAAGTGGAAAGCGCTGTCATACGGAATGTGTGCAAAAAGAACGGGCAGGTGATAGACGCTGGCGGAGGAGCGATACTTGATCCCGCCAATCTTGCCACTTTCAGGAAGAACGGGGTGGTCGTCTGTCTTTGGGCGAGCCCCGAGGTGATACTGGAAAGGACAAAAAGGAACGATTCCCGGCCGCTGCTTAACGTGGAAGACCCTATCGGCCGGATAAAAACGCTTCTGGAATATCGGCGGCCGTTCTATAACGAGAGCGATCTTCATGTGGACACCTCGGAATGCGGAGTGGAAGAGGCGGCTTCCCGCATAGAGTCCTTGTTGAAACGCAAAAAGAGCAGAAAAACGGGCGATGCCGTGAGCCCGGGGCTGTGGAAACATCTTCTGGTCAATCTTCTCGAGAACGTCGAATCCGCCATAATGGTGACCGCGCCCGGCGGTGAAATAGTTTTCGCGAACCATATGTTCAAGGAATATTTCAGCCTTCGTGAAGAAGCGTTCTTCGGGAACAACTGGATAGAGCTTCTGGTGCCAGAATACGCCCAAAAAGAGGTCAAAGAAAGTTTCAAGGAAATAATGAAACGAAAATTTATATCCAAAATAGACCTTCCTGTTGTGTCCGGGAAGCGCAGGGAAGAGCACTTCCATTGGGTGATAAGCCCTCTAAAGGGCAGAACGAAGACACACCATACGATGTTCATCGGTCGGGCTACCGGTAAATTCGCGAAAAAAGTGTCCGAAGCTGGCGCTGCCAACGAGACTGAGATACTGGACGTGATATTCGCGGGGTCGGAGAAAGGCGAGCCCGAGACCGCCAAACATTCGTTGCGCGTCATGTCGTTCTCGGTGGCCCTCGCCGAAAAGGTGGGATTGAAAAAAGAGGACATAAAGGTACTGAAGATCGCTTCGCTTCTCCACGATATCGGTAAACTGGTCCTGGACGAGAAGATCCTTTTTAAGAAAGGCAGGTTGCAGGAAGATGAGTTCGCCGAGGTGAAAAAACATCCGGACCTGAGCGCGGAGATAATCGAACCGATAGCGTTCCTGGGCCCGATACTCCCCATAATAGTCAGTCACCATGAAAATTACGACGGGAGCGGTTATCCGCGCGGCCTTAAAGGAAAAAAGATACCCATTGGCGCCAGGATACTTAGTATAGCCGATGTTTATGAAGCCCTTACTACCGACCGGCCTTACCGCAAGGCTTTTACTAAAGAAGAAGCGCTCAGGATAATAGAGAGCGCGAAAGGCTGGAAACTTGACCCCGAGCTTACCGACATTTTTCTCAAGATAGTGCGGAAAGGGGAGCTGGAAGAGGACGAATGCTGACAGAACGTACGCGTGATATGATCGCGCTGAACATGATCAAAAAACTCGGGCCGAGGAAGATACTCGCTCTTCTCGGCGCGATCAAGGACCCGAAAGAGGTGTTTTCCATGGATGCCCGCCGTCTTGCCGGTTTAACGGGCGGATGTTCCGGATGGGAAGTGGATCTGCGGTCCATTAAAAGTTCCAGGGTGTATGAAGAAGAGCTGGCTTATATCGAAAAGAACGGTATAAATGTCGTATCTTACGGCGATGAGGATTATCCTGAGAACCTCAGGAACATATATGATCCGCCGGCCGTTCTTTATTTCAGGGGAACGATGGCCCGAAAAGATAAGACGGCCATCGCCATCGTCGGTTCGAGGAAATGTTCCAAGTACGGGGCCGAGATGGCCGAAAGTATAGCTTATGATCTTGCCGCGAGCGGTATTACCGTTGTCAGCGGGATGGCAAAAGGTATAGATGAGGCGGCCCATAGAGGCGCTGTTAAGGCCGGGGGTAGGACCGCGGCTGTTCTTGGGAGCGGGTTCAGGCATATTTACCCGCCGGATTCGGAAGAACTGGTGTCGCTTATCCTTGAGAATGGGCTTGTCATGACGGAATTTTCTTCCGAGACCATGCCCTTGAGCATGCATTTCCCGAGAAGGAACAGGATAATAAGCGGTCTTTCTCTGGGTGTTCTTGTCGTGGAAGCCGCGGAAAAAAGCGGTTCTCTTATAACTGCGGACCTTGCTTTAGGCCAGGGGCGTGAAGTGTACGCGGTGCCGGGGAGGGTGGATATCTCTACCGCGAGCGGTACGAACCATCTTATCCAGGAAGGCGCGAAACTTGTCACGTCGGCGAAGGACATCCTCGCGGAGCTTGGGATGGCGGCGCTACGGGGAGGGAATGAAGTCCCGAGGGCCAAGGACCATGTTGTTCTGTCGGATGAGCAAAAAAAAGTGATCGATATCCTGGACAGCGATAAGCCCTGCCATTTTGATCATATCGCGGAACGCGCGGGGATGACGCTTCCGTGCCTTTCGGAAATACTTTTGAAAATGGAATTGAAGAAGCTTGTCAGGGGATTACCCGGCAAAAATTATGTGAGGACGTGAAAAACCCAACGGGAACATAAGGGGAGATGACATGCCCGAAGAAAAAGACGAACACGTAGAAGCGAAAGCCGGCGCGGCGAAACCGAAAAAGAAAAGGGCGTCAGCGAAAAAGTCCGGCCCAAAAGGCCTTCTGCCCGGCGCGGACGGTGGAAAAGGCAAATACCTGGTGATCGTTGAGTCTCCGGCCAAATCAAAGACCATCAATAAAATACTCGGCACAAATTACAAAGTGATGGCCAGCATGGGGCACATCATGGACCTTCCGGCCGGCAGGATGGGTATAGATTTCGAAAATGGTTTTACGCCGGAATACACGGTGATAAAAGGCCGGAGCAAATATCTCAAGGAGATGAAAGCCGTGGCGAAAAAGTCGGACGCGGTGTTCCTCGCGGCCGACCCCGACAGGGAGGGCGAGGCTATATCCTGGCACATAAAGAACCAGCTTGACTCTTCGGTCCAGGGTATTTACAGGGTAAGGTTCGAGGAAATAACGGAAACGGCCATAAAGGACGCTTTTAAGCATTACGGGGAACTGGATATGAACAAGGTCAACGCCCAGCAGGCGCGCCGCGTTCTTGACAGGATCGTGGGGTATTCGCTCAGTCCGATATTGTGGAGAAAAATATCGCGAGGTCTCAGCGCCGGAAGGGTCCAGTCCGTTGCCGTGAGGCTCATTGTCGAAAGGGAGAACGAAATAAAAAATTTCAAACCGGAGGAATATTGGGGGATTGACACTCTTCTTAGAAAAAGGAATGTCCCTTCCGGCCCGGCCGATTTCAGGGCCAAGCTTGTGAAATACAAAGACGAAAAGATACATATCAAGAACAAGGAAGAGTCCGATAAGGCCGTTTCGGACCTTAAGCAGGCGAGATTTGTGATCGATGAAGTGTCCCGGAAAGAAAAGAAAAGTTATCCGCGGGCGCCTTATACCACCTCGGTCCTTCAGCAGGACGCGTTCAATAAACTTAATTTCTCGGCGAGCAAGACCATGCGGATAGCCCAGAAGCTCTATGAAGGCGTCGAACTTGGGGAAGAGGGAAGCATAGGGCTTATCACCTACATGCGTACCGATTCCGTAAGGATCTCGGCGCAATCTGCCGAAGAAGCGAAAAAACATATCATCGGGGAATATGGCGCTAAATATTATCCCCCCGAGCCGCATGTCTATCGCTCAAAAAAGAGGGCGCAGGAAGCCCATGAGGCGATCAGGCCGACTTTACCGCTAAGGCCTCCGAAGAGCGTGGAACGGTATCTGGACAAAGATGAGCTGAAATTGTACACGCTGATATGGAACAGGTTCATATCCAGCCAGATGCAGAACGCCGTATATTCCGTTCTTACCGTGAATATTACGGCGGGCCTGTATACTTTGAGGGCCGGCGGGGCCGATCTTATTTTTGACGGGTTCCTCCGCATCTACAAGGATTACGCTATGGAGGACGAGGAAGCCATGCCGCCGATACCTCCGCTTGAAAAAGGCGAAGAGGTCGACCTTCTGGACATTCTGCCGGAACAGCATTTCACGAAACCGCCGGCGAGGTATTCGGACGCGTCGCTTGTCAAAGTCCTTGAGGAAAAAGGGATAGGCCGGCCGTCCACGTACGCCCCGATCATCAGGACAATAATAGACAGGAACTATGTCAAACGTGTTTCGAGGTATTTCCAGCCGACCGAGCTCGGAGAACTTGTGAACGGTCTTCTTATGGAACACTTTCCGGGTATTGTCGATTATGAGTTCACCGCGAAGATGGAGAACGAGCTCGATGAGGTCGAGGAAGGCAGTTATGGCTGGGTGGATGTTATCAAGGATTTTTACGGGCCGTTCACTAAAACGCTTGATGTTGCCAAAGAGCGCATGAAGCACTTCAATAAAAGCCAGGAAAAAACCGACCAGGTATGCGAACTGTGCGGCCTGCCCATGGTCATTAAATGGGGCCGCCGCGGGAAGTTCCTGAGCTGTTCCGATTTCCCGAAATGCAAACACTCTAAATCCATTACTACCGGCGTCAAGTGCCCGGCCGATGGCTGTGACGGGGAACTTATCGAACGTAAATCCTCGAGGGGTTCTTTTTACGGCTGTTCAAGGTATCCGAAATGCACGTACACGTCGAGGACCCTTCCTAAGGAAGGGGGGGAGACATCTCAAGGACCGGAGACCGCGGCCGTAGAGGATGAATAAGATGGAACGGTATATCGAAAAATTCACCAATTACATGGATGTCGAGAAGAACTATTCCGGCCACACTTTGAGGTGTTACAGGACGGACCTTGTGGAACTGGCCTCTTTTCTGGGGAACAAAGAGCTCAAGGACGTGTCTCATGTCGATATCAGGCGTTTTATGGCGGAACTCAAAGGCAGGAACGCGTCGAGACGTACGGTGATAAGGAAACTCGCCGCTATCAGGTCTTTTTTTAAGTTCCTTTTCAAAGAGAAGCTTACCGCCGTTAATCCTGCCGACAGCGTTTTTACGCCGAAGATGGAAAGGCGTCTGCCGGAATTCCTTGATAGGGAAACGATGGAGGAGCTTCTTCGCGCTCCGAAGGACGAAGGGACTTTCGGCGCGAGGGACCGGGCCATTCTCGAGGTCCTGTATTCCACGGGGATGCGTGTCAGCGAGCTTGTCGGTATAGATATGACGCACATGGACCTTATCGCGGGTGTCGTAAAAGTGCGCGGTAAAGGCAAAAAGGAGCGGATAACGATCCTCGGCAAAGAGGCCGAGAAAGCCCTGAGAACATATCTCGATAGAAGAAAACCGCTGGCGAAAGACCCAGAGGGGGCGCTTTTCATAAATAAGAACGGGAAACGCTTGTCCGACAGGGGTGTGCGGCGTCTGGTCGATAAATATGTACGCCAGTGCAGTATAGAGAAAAAGATCTCTCCCCATTCGCTGCGTCATTCGTTCGCGACGCACTTGCTTAATAACGGGGCGGACCTCCGGAGCGTGCAGGAGCTTTTGGGACATAAGAACCTTTCGACCACACAGATATATACGCATCTCGGTACGCGGAAGATACAGGAGATGTACGCGAAAGCGCACCCGCGTGCGTAGTGCGTGGTGCGAAGTGCGTAGGGTAATGCGGTGCGCAAAGTGCAAAGGGAATGTAATAGACCATGGATAGCATGATGCTGGAAATATTTTTGATTGTAAAAAAGTCGAAGCAGGCACGACGCGGGTGGCTGGGGTGGCACCCGAGCATCGCACAGAAGGAGAAGCGCAGGGTGATACCCCAGACAGGACCCGCGCATGAGCCATGCGAATTCTATACAACATAGCATTCATGGTCTTCGCGGTGTTCTCCCTGCCGTACCTTATCGCGCGAAAGAAAATGCACGGTTCTTTCGGGGAAAGGCTGGGGGCGCTTCCTGCAGCGGTTGTTTCCGCGAAGGGCGCGGTATGGATACACGCCGTGAGCGTCGGTGAAGCGGTCCTCGCGGTGAAACTCGCCTCAAAAATAAAAAAAGAGTTCCCGGGTGAAAAGGTCATCGTTTCTACCACCACCGTGACCGGTAACGAAATCGCGCGTTCGAGAGGAAAAGGGTCCATAGACGCTTTATTTTATTCACCGCTCGATCTGAGCTGGATAGTGAGAAAGGTCGCGAGGTCTCTCTCTCCCAAGGCGTATATTATGATAGAGACAGAGCTATGGCCTAATCTTTTGGAAGAGTTACATTCACAAGGTGTTCCCGTGGCGCTGGTGAACGGAAGGATATCCGACAGGTCTTTTCGGAATTACGGGAAGATAGCGTCCGTCATGCGGCGCATACTCGGGACGCTGTCTCTTTTTTGCATGCAGTCCGAAAGGGACGCCGAAAAGATAAAGAAATTGGGCGCTCCGGCGGCTAGCGTCCGCGTTACCGGCAACATGAAGTTCGACGAAAATCCGGCTGTGGGGGAGGGCCGTTTTTACAGCAAAGAGGACCTGGGTTTCGGCGGAACGGACGATGTCATCGTTTGCGGCAGCACTCATCACGGCGAGGAAGAGGCCCTCCTGGATACGTTCATCGCTTTAAAAGATAAACACAAGGACTTAAAACTTATTATCGCGCCAAGGCATATTGAGAGGGCGGAAGCCGTGGGGGTCTATATAACAAGTAGAGGCCTCAAATACCGTAAGTTCTCCGGTATTGCCGCGGGCAAGGACAGGGGCCTTTCAGCTGACGTCGTCCTGGTCGATGTCATAGGACACTTGAAATATATTTATGCCGTAGCGACATTGATATTTATCGGCGGCAGCCTTGTGAAAAAAGGCGGACAGAACCCGCTTGAAGGCGCGTCTTTAGGCAAACCCGTGGTCTTCGGGCCGAATATGAGCAACTTCCGGGAAATATCGGGAATACTGATCGAGGGAGGCGCGGCTGTAACAGTAAAGAACGATGAGGAACTCGCGGGTGTGTTCGAAGAGCTTCTTGCGGATGACCGAAAAAGGGAAGACATCGGCCGTAACGCCGAGAGGATAGTCAAGGAGAACGCGGGGGCGCTTGAGCGGACGGTGAGGGAGATAGCGCCGCTCATTAGCGATAAGCGACAAGCGTTAAGCGTAAAGTAGTGCGTAGTGCGTGGTGCGGAGTGCGCGGTGTGTGGTGCGAAAAACGAAAAACGAGAAATGAGAAATGAGATCATATATTGTTTCTCTAATGAAAGACGAACGGAACGGGGCGCTGGATAAGGTCTTTAAAGCCCTGTTGTTCTTCTTATCGTTCGTGTACGGCCTGGCGGTGGATATCGTCGATTGGGGATATCGTTCCGGTATCCGGAGAGTACACAGGGCCCCGGTGCCTGTTGTAAGCGTGGGGAACCTGACGCTCGGCGGTACGGGGAAGACGCCGTTCACGGTATATGTCGCGGAACATTTTTTAAAAAAAGGGAAAAAGCCGGCCGTACTTACGAGAGGGTACGGTGACGACGAGCATAAGATGCTCAAAGACGCGCTTAAGGATGTACCGGTCTATGTCGGTCAGGACAGGGTGAGGAACGCGAAAAAAGCGGCGGAGAACGGAGCGGATGTTATCATTCTCGACGACGGTTTCCAGCATAGAAGGCTCTACCGGGACATGGATATTCTTTTGCTGGACAGCGCTTTTTCACTCGATGAATATCTTTTTCCCCGTGGGACATTGAGAGAGCGTGTTTCTTCCGTCAAAAGGGCGCAGGCTATTGTCCTTACTAAGGTGGACAAACTGGGAGAGAAAGAAAGAGATGCTGCTGTCAGAAAGATCGAACAGCTTGCTCCCGGTGTACCGGTCGCCGTTTCGCGGCACAAAGCGGTATCGTTGGAAGACGCGGCGGGGAAGGTCCACGGCCTCGAGACGGTCAGAGGGAAAAAATTGTGCCTCGTGAGCGGGATCGCCGATCCGGGTCATTTTGCCGATATGGCGGAAAAATTCGGAGGTGTTATCGCGTTCCGGATAGATATGGAAGACCATCACGCGTACACGCAGAAAGACATTGAAAATATATGTTCGCGGTGCATGGCGAAAAAGATAGACGCCATCGTCACTACAAAGAAGGACTATGTGAAGATAGGGGAATTGGGCATCGAGGGTATAAAGGAAAAACTCTTTATTCTCAATATTGCTATAGAAGTGACTCAAGGAGAGGAGAAACTGCTTGCTGGACTGGATAGCATATTACATGGTTAGGGGCGTGAACAAGTTCTTTGACATAATGCCCATGTCTTTCAATCTCTGGGTCGGAAGAAGGGTCGGATCGCTGGTCTATTATTTCAGCGGCAAGAGGGCGAGGATAACCTACGCCAATCTTAAGGCCGCTTTCGGAAAAGAAAAGACCCCCGCGGAGATAAGGAAGATCGCGAGGGGTGTTTACAGGACGGCCGGCGAGACTTTCGCGGAGCTTATGTCGTTCACCAAGGTGGACAAGGCGTATGTGGATAAATATATACGCGTGGAAAATTTCGACAGGGTGGTGGAATCGTCCAAGAACCCGAGTGGCATGATCTTTGCTTCCGCGCATTTCGGCGACTGGGAGCTTGCCACGGTGACGAGCGTGATCAAAGGTATACCTCTGCACCTTATAGCAAGGGACCAGAAGATGAAGCGGCTCAACGAGCTCCTTAATATGCTGCGAGAGCTCAAAGGTAATCAGGTCGTGCGTAAAGGAATGGACATCAAGAACGTGTTCCGGCTCCTCCGCTCGGGCAAAAGTATTGGCATCCTCGGCGACCAGAACGCCGGTATGTCCGGTATACTTGTCGATTTTTTCGGCAGGCCCGCTTCTACCGCGCAGGGGCCTTACCGTTTTGCCCAGGCGACGGGCGCGACCGTACTGCCTGCTTTTATCCATAGAGTGAAAGGGCCGTATCAGCATCTTGTTATCGAGGAGCCGATGACCATCAAAAAAGACGAGGATGTCACACCGTATGTGGCGAAATACAGTCAGCTTCTCGAAAAACATATAAGGAATTACCCGGAACAGTGGTTCTGGATGCATAAAAAGTGGAAAGTGACGCCTCTCCGGAAAGTGCTGGTCCTCGATGACGGCAAAAAAGGCCATCTTAAACAGTCGCTCGCGATCGTGAAAGAGATGGAAAAATTCAGGCTGGCCGAAGGGTTCGCGCCGGAATACATGGAAGTCGAGGTTGTAAAAATAAGGTATAAGAGCAAACTCGCGAAATTTCTGCTTAACGCGGCAGGTCCGTTCGTTAAGCCCGTGTTCAATATGCACCTCGGCTGCCTGAAAATGGCGCTCGATGAAGAAAGTTACACCAGCGCTGTCCGCCGTTACGCCGACATTATCGTAAGCTCTGGTTCTTCGCTTTATACCGTTAATGCCATACTGAAGATGGAGAACAACTGCCGTAACGCGGCGGTGATGGACCCGGGTGTCCTGATGAGGGGGCGTTTCAATCTTATCGTGTTACCGGCCCATGACGCCAGGGCAGGACTGGTCAAGAGGGACAATGTCGTAGTGACGGACCTCGCGCCCAATCTTATCGATAGCGAGGGCCTGGAGGGATTAAAGTTGGCTTATGGCGAAAAACCTGCCGCCGGCAGTAAGATCAATCTGGGATTTTTGATAGGCGGGGACAACGACGATTTCTCATTCTCGGAACCACTGGGCCGTTTGCTTGTCCGGTCGGTGGAGGCATTGTGCAAAGATACCGGCGCGAAGATATTCGTCACGACCTCCCGGAGGACACCTGGCGCGTTCGAAAATATCGTGAGTTCCGGGCTTTCTTCAGCCTCGTTCACGGGAAAATTCATTTCAGGGAAGACCGATAAAGATGAGAAGACGGTCGAGAAAATACTTGCGGTAAGCGACGCTTTGATAGTGTCGGGGGACAGTATTTCCATGGTTTCCGAGGCGGTCTCGTCCACAAGGCCGGTTGTCGTGTTCATGCCGGATAAGAAAACAAAACGATTCACGAAACATGAAAGATTTCTCGAGGGGCTTCGCGAGAAAGGGATGATCACTATTGCCGGGGCCGATGAACTGGCAAAGGCCGTGGCAAGTGTCATGAAAGAAAAAAATAACAAGGCCGATATCGGTGACAAACAAAAAATAAAGGCTAAATTGCATAAATTGTTTTGACCGTAGGACATAACCATGAATGTATTACAACTTTTGCCGGGTATGGAAGTCGGGGGGGTCGAGAGAGGTACCCTTGAGATAGCCAGATATCTTGTGCTTAACGGCCATAAAGCGGTCGTCGTTTCTTCCGGCGGAAGGCTTGTGAAAAAACTCACGGAGGCGGGAGCTAAACATTATTCGCTGCCGATCGGCGATAAGAACCCTTTTACGATGTACTATTCTTACGAGAAGCTCCGGGAGATAATACGGCAGGAAAAAATAGACATAGTCCATGGCAGGAGCAGGATACCCGCCATCGCTGGGTATTTCGCGGCGCGCGCCGAAGGCAAGGTTTTTATAACGACCGCGCACGGCCAATACAAAAAACACCTTATTTCGCGCGTTATGGGATGGGGTAAAATAGTTATCGTGGCGAGCGAAGTGATGGCCCACCACATGCGCGAGAATTTCGGAGTACCTTCGCAAAAGATCAGGGTCATACCCAGGGGCGTGGACCTCACGGAGTTCCCTTGCAAAATCCCAGAAGACAGGAGCGGCAAGAAGTTCCGCATAGGCATGATCTCGCGGTTCTCACCGATAAAAGGGCATATCGATTTTCTTAAAGCGGTGCGGCATGTTTCACGTAAAGTCCCCAACCTTGAAGTGGTCCTGATGGGTGACAGGACTAACGCGAGTGTGGAGTACATAAAGAAGATCGAACTTACGATCCGGCATCTTATGATAAGTAATATTGTGAAGTTCAAAGGAGCGGATGAGGACGTTTCGAAGGTTCTCGGGGAACTCGACGTGTTTGTGTCCGCGAACAGGGAACAGGAAGCGTTCGGGCGGTCTATCATCGAGGCCCAGGCGAGAGGTGTTCCCGTGGTGGCCACAAAAGTGGGGGGCGTTCTCGAGACCGTTGAGGACGGAGTTACGGGCCTTGTGTGCGAGCCGGCAGATCCCCAGGACATGTGCGATAAAATACTGCGTTATGCGGGTGATCCGGAGCTGCGGAGGAATATCGCCTGTGCGGCGAGAAAAAGCGTGGAGGAAAGGTTTTCTCTTGAGCGTATGTGCCGGTCCGAGATAGAGGCGTATGACAAAGCCCTGTCCGGCAAGAACATCCTCGTGTTCAAGATAAGCTCCCTCGGGGACATAATCCTCAGCGTTCCTTCGCTGAAAGCGGTCCGTGACAAGTTCCCACTGTCAAAGATAAAGGTCATGGTGGATGTCAAATACCGTAAAGCCCTCGAGAACTGTCCGTATATCGATGAAGTGATAACCTGCGATTTTGCCGTGAGGGACAAGGGCGCCGGTTTTTTAAAATTGGCAAAACGTTTAAGGGCCGAGGATTTCGAGATATCGATAGACCTCCAGAACAATAAAAAAAGCCATCTTCTGGCGTTCCTCGCCGGCATACCGGAAAGATATGGCTATGACAACGGTAAGTGGAGCTCTCTTCTTAACAGGAAGACCTCGCTTCCCGCCAAACCCATTAAGCCTATCGAGCACCAGGCGCGTGTACTTGCGCTTTTGGGGATAATTTCCGTAGGCAATAAACTGGAACTTTGGCCCGGCAAAGAGAATGACGAGTGGGTGTCCGCTTTTCTCGGCTCGAACTGGCTTAAAAAGAACGAAAAACTCGTGGGGATAAGCCTGTCAGCGAGTAAAAAATGGAGGACGAAGAACTGGAAACTCGAATATTTCGCCGGGCTCGCGGAGATGCTGGCCAGTAAAAAAGGCGTAAGGGTGGTCCTTCTGGGATCGCCTGACGACGAGGAAGAGGCGCTGGAATTCTCGAACATATCCTCGTCAAAACCCATAAACGCCGTGGGAAAGACCAGTATTTCACAGCTTATGAGCCTGATAGCGCGGTGCAGTGCCATTGTTGCCGCGGATTCTTCTCCTATCCATATCGCGGCGGCGATGGGGACGCCTTTTGTGACCATTTTCGGGCCGACCGATCCGGAAAGGCATCTGCCGCCGGCGGTGAACTATAAAGTCCTTATGAAAAAGATAAAATGTTCCCCGTGCTATAAAAGCGTGTGCCGGAGGGGAGTGAAATGCATGTCGTCCGTGCGTCCGGAAGAAGTGTTCGAGGAAATAACTAAGATCATGTCATGAAAATACTGCTTTTGACCAGTCATATCGAGCTCGGCGGGATCGGTTTCTATACGGTCAATCTCGCGAAATACCTCAAGAAAAATGGGGTAGATGTCGTTGTAGCGTCTTCCGGGGGCTCGCTATTGTATCTTCTTGATGTAGAGGGTATACGGCATGTCCGGATGAACATCAGGGCCAAGTTCGAGTTCGGGCCGAAAGTCTGGGCGGCGTTACCGTCGCTTATCAGGATGATAAAACGGGAAGGTTTTGATGTTGTACACGCTCAGACTCGGACCACGCAGGTCTTGGCGTGTCTGGCGAAGTCCTTTACGGGTGTACCGATAGTGACCACCTGTCACGGGGCTTTCAATCATAAGCGCCTTGGAAGGATACTATTTCCGTGCTGGGGTGACCGCGCGATAGCGATCAGCAGGGATGTGAAAGACCATTTGGTGAATGATCTTAAAGTCGCGAAAGAAAAAGTGCGGCAGGTGTATACGGGTATAGAGCTTGAGCGGTTCAAACGGTACGATGACGCCGGTGACACGGCTCTAAAGGACAGGCTGGGCTTCGGCGAAAAGGACATCGTTGTCGGGTCTATAGGCAGGTATTCTCCGGTCAAGGGATTCAAGGTGCTTATAAGGGCGTTCAGTAAGGTCCTTGAACGTGATACCTGCGTAAAACTTCTTCTTGTCGGGGATGGGCCTGAAAAGAACTCGCTTATCGAACTGGTCTCTGAACTGGGTATAGGGCGGAGTGTCGTTCTTGATGACGGCTCGAAAGCGCCGCGCGAGGACTATTTCAAGGTCATAAATATTTTTTGCGTGCCGTCCCTTGCCGAGGGGCTCGGTCTTTCGGCGATGGAAGCTATGGCGTCGGGCCGAGCCTGCGTAGCGAGCGCCGTCGGAGGCCTTCCCGAAGTGATAGAGTCCGGTAAGGATGGCCTTCTTGTTGAGCCTGGGGATGAAGAGGGCCTGGCCCAGGCCGTTATACGTTTACTGGATGACGCGGGACTTCGCTCGAAACTGGCCGGAGAAGCCGAAAAAAAGGCTTTTCGCGATTTTTCCGCGGAAGATTGGGCGGAGAAGATGATCAAGGTGTATGAGGAAGTGATCGGAGAGCGGTGCGTAGTGTGTAGTGCGTAGTGCGTGGTGGGGTTCGTTTATCGTTGTTCGTTATTCGTTTTTCGAGAAACGAATAACGAATAACGATAAACGAAAGTTAGTGTAAGTACACTCTTGGAGTTAACTTGAAGCGGATACTTGTTTTCGAACTCAATTGGCTCGGCGATATCCTGTTCTCTTTCCCGTTCCTGCGCGCCATCAGAAAGGAATATCCCGAAGCCTATATCGCCTGCGCGGTCGTGCCGCGCTACGCGGAGCTTTTTAAGAACAACCCGTGGATAAACGACGTGCACGCGCTTTCCGATGATAACAGTATCCTTTCTTTGCGAGAAAAGATATCGTTCATTATGATGATAAAAGAAGAGAGATACGACACGTGTTTTCTGCTTAAGCCCTCCAGGCTCAAGGCCGTTATGGCAGCTATGGCAGGGATCCCAGAACGCATCGGGTTCTCGGGAAAAAGGTCGCCGCTTACCCGGGAAGTCGATGTCCCCAGGGACCATTATCACCGGGCCGATCAGATACTGGCGCTCGCGGGCGCGGTAGGGGTGAAGGCGGCCGACAGCTCTTATGAATATTTTGTGAGCGAGGAGGACGAAGAGCGCGCTCATGATCTTCTAAGGGAGGCCGGCGGCGGTAAGTACAGGGCCGTCGTTCTTAATCCCGGAGGCAATTGGCAGTTCAAAAGATGGCCCAAAGAGAATTTTGCGCTTCTTGCGCGGAATATCCTTTCGCGTTTTGACGATGTGGAGATCATTATAACGGGTTCCGCGGGTGACCTGAAAATAGCCGAATACATTATGTCTGTCGCCGGGCCTGTCCGCTGCAGTGTTCTTTGCGGGAAAACGTCCCTTAATGAGCTGGCTGTTATTTTTAAAGATAGTGAAGCGGTCGTGAGCGCTGATTCCGGGCCATTACATCTCGCTTCCGCCGCGGGCGCCCGGACGATCGCGCTTTTCGGGCCGACCTTGTCCCATCTTACCGGACCGCGCGGGAAGGGCAGAAGTATTGTGATATCAAAAGATGTGGGGTGTTCCGTTCCGTGTTATATCGATATGTGCGCGAAGGACAACGCGTGCATGAAGTCGATCACCGTCGATGAGGTTTTCTGTGCCGTGGAAAAGGAACTGGCATAATGAGTATGGACAAGGATAAAGTTAAGAAGATACTGTTCATTTCGCTGAGTAACCTCGGTGATATTATATTGACGACACCGGTGTTCCAGAAGCTTTGCGCGGAATTTCCCGGTGCCAGGATAGACGTTATCGTGGGAAAAGCCGGCAGAGAGATCTTTTCCGGACACGCTTCTACTCGCAACGTTATGACTCCGGACAACCACAGGTCCTTGGGAGAACGGATGAAGAGCCTGGCGGCCATCAGGCGAGAAAAATATGATCTTATTGTCGACCTCAAGAGCACGCTTGTTCCTTTTCTGTCCGGCGCGCGGTATCGGACAGGACTGTATACGATGTCTAAGCGCCGTTCAAGGAAATTTCCCGTGCATAAAAAGCAGGAGCATCTTCTGAAACTCGGGCGTTTGGGTATAGCGACGAACGGCAGTGAATTTTTTATTCCCGTGACGGAGCGTGATAAAGAATTTGTAGACGAAATCCTGAAAGAGAAAAGAGGGAAGAAAATTGTTATACTGAATCCCGGGGCCAAGAGCCATCTTAAAAGATGGGATGTCCGGAAATACGCGGAATTGTCCGACAAACTTGTCAAAGAACTGGGGTGCGCTGTTTTTGTGACAGGTAACGAGGATGACAAGAGCGTCATTAAATGTTTTCTTTCTTCGGTCGTTCTCCCGGTAGCCGATCTGTCCGGAAGGACAACGATAGGCGCGCTTACGGAACTTATGAGAAGGGCGGACCTGGTCATTACAAATGACAGTGCCCCATTGCATATGGCGAGTGCGGCGGGGGCGCCGACGCTCGCGATATTCGGCCCGTCGGATGAAAGGAAATATGGGCCTCTTTCGCTGAAGAGCAGGGTGATGAGGCCGGATGTCGCCTGCAGGCCTTGTGAAAAGGCATTGTGCGCGGTAGGGCCGGATGAGGGTTGTATCTCGAGAGTAGGTCTTGATGAAGTTTTCAGGGCGGCGAGGGAGTTGTTGGAACGCTGATGGGGAAGATCGTTATTAAGCAGGGAGATATTACAAAGGAAGACGTCGACGTTATCGTCAACGCCGCGAACACGGGCCTTAGAGGTGGCGGCGGTGTCGACGGAGCCATACATCGCGCGGCGGGGCCGGTGCTAATGGAAGAGTGCAGGCGCCTTGGCGGATGCAAAACAGGAGAAGCCGTTATTACCGGCGCGGGTGATCTTGTAGCGAAAAAAGTTATACATACTCCGGGACCGGTCTGGCACGGCGGGAGGTCTGGTGAAGAAGAGCTTTTGAGGGATTGTTACCGGAATAGTCTTGAACTGGCGTCCAAGAATGGTCTAAGGACCATCGCTTTTCCCGCGATCAGTACCGGTGTTTATGGGTACCCTATCGAGAAAGCGACGCGCGTGGCGCTTGAAGAAGGGTTGAAAGCGGTGTCTTCTTTCGATGAAATAAGGTATATTTGTTTCTCGGCAGAGGACTTGGAAGTGTATAAGGCTGTTTATAAGAAAATAGCGCAATAAATACAAGTTAGTTTGTCGTTTTTCGTTGTTCGTTTTTCGATAAACGATAAACGATAAACGAGAAACGAGAAACGAATAACACATATGAACCCAAAACGCATACTCATAGCGCGGACCGATCGTTTGGGCGACGTGGTGCTTTCCACGCCGGTCATACGCTTTCTGCGGGGAAAATACCCGGATGCCTATCTGGCTTTTCTGGTAAGGCCGAATTGTGCCGGTGTGATAAAGAATGATCCCAACCTTAATGAAGTGGTGATTTACAGCAAACACCGTTATGAGAAGAACATCTGGTCAATGCTTAAATTCGTGGTAGATCTCAGGCAAAAGAGCTTTGATATGGTCATCGCGCTCCATCCTTCGGCCACACTTTATCTACTCCTTTTTCTGGCAGGCATCCCGGTAAGGATAGGATATGATAAAAAATACCCGTTCCTGCTGACAAAAGCTATTTCTCATGAAAAACACAAAGGCCTTATGCATGAAGTGGATTATAATTTCGATCTTCTGACCAAGGCCGGGTTTGACACCAAAGACGCTGACCGCCGCCCGTATTTTGCTCTTCAGGAGAACGAAAAATTGATAATAGACAGGGTGCTTAAGACCAGGGGCATAGACCGCGATATGATAGCCGTTCATCCGGGGGCAAGCTGTCCTTCGAAAAGATGGCCTCCGGAAAAATTCGCCGAGGTCTGCGACGATCTTGTTAAAATTTCCAACTGCGATGTGGTCCTTGTAGGAGGGACGGAGACACTGGAATACAGCGAAGTCATTTCCATGAAAGTGAAAGGACGGCTCTTCAACCTTACGGGTATTTTAAGTGTGGAGGAACTTGCGGAACTTCTGAGTAGATGTAAGGTCTTTATCTCGAACGATTCCGGGCCGGTGCATATTTCAGCCGCGGTAGGGACGCCGGTGGTATGTATTTTCGGCAGGAAAGACGTGGGGCTGTCCCCTAAAAGGTGGGGGCCTTTAGGGGAAGGTCATGTGATCATCCATAAAGACGTGGGTTGTGAAAGCTGCCTCGCGCATGAGTGCGAGAAGTCATTTAAATGTCTTCAGGCGGTCACCGTTGATGAGGTCGTTAACGCCGCACTTGGTATCGCGAGAGGGACATAAGAAGGAGGGGTTGGAATGCCGATAGATTTTATTTGTCCTACATGCGGCAAAAGAATGCAGAGAGACCTCGATGTCATAGTGCCTCATACGGAAGGACATGTGATCGATGCCATAAAAAAACTCCATCCGGACTGGGCCAAAGAGGACGGTACCTGCGTGAAATGTTATGAATATTACAGGAAACAACTTCATCCCGGGCCGGATAAAGACAAAAAGTAAGAAAGGGGGATCTTCATGGAACGCACGAACGTATTGACCGTTAAAGGTAAAGCTGTGACCTTGATAGGTGAAGAGGTGAAGATCGGCCAAAAGGCTCCCGGATTCAGGGTTTTAGGCAAAGACTTGAATGAGGTGGGGCTTCCAGGTTTCGCGGGGAAGATAAAACTTATCGCTTCAGTACCGTCCCTCGATACTCCGGTATGCGATACGGAGATAAAACGCTTCAATGATGAAGCCTCGGGTGTATCCAAAGATGTCGTGATAATTTTTGTGAGCATGGACCTTCCTTTCGCGCAGAAAAGGTTCTGCCAGGAGTACGATATAAAAAAAGTGAAGACCTTTTCCGACCACCGGGATGCGGATTTCGGTAAAAATTACGGGACGTTAATAAAGGAGCTCAGGCTTCTGGCCAGGGCGATATTTATAGTCGATGCCGAAGATACCGTTCGTTATGTCGAATATGTGAAGGAACTTTCGTCGCCGCCGGATTATGATAAGGCGCTTGCGGCGCTACGTAAGTTGGTATAGAGAGCACAGAGTTGCAAATACTTGAGTTGTTAGTTGATAGTTTTTTGTTAAAGAAAAAGCATAAGCATTTCGCATTAACCATAAACTAACAACTAACAACTGACAACTATCAACTAATAAGGAGCAAAAATGCCTTACGAGATTAATGTCAACGACTCTAATTTCGACCAGGAAGTGCTGAATGCGGACATACCAGTTCTTGTGGACTTCTGGGCCGAGTGGTGCGGGCCATGCCGCATGATCATGCCCGTCATAGAAGAAATAGCCAAGGAATATTCTGGCAAACTTAAGGTCTGCAAGGTTAATGTGGACGAGTCCCCCAGGTCGGCCGCGAAGTACGGCGTGATGAGCATCCCGACGATCGCGGTCTTTATGAAAGGTGAGATGAAGGAGAGAATAGTGGGGGCTGTTCCAAAATCGTCCATCGTTGCCAAAATAAGCGCCCATATATGACATTTTTCCATCCCCGCGATGGAAAAATATCCCATCGCGGGGATGGGATTACTTCATTTGACATCTTCTCCGCCAGCGTGTTACAATAATCAATCTTATTATGCCTATATATTATTAATTTCTATTAGGAGGTAAGTCTATTGAAAAGGTTTAAATACTCTGTTTTCGAGGATTGTGTAGCGAGGTTCCCCGAAAAAAGATTGATGGTCATAGGGGACCTTCTTCTGGACCAGTATATATGGGGCGAGGTGTCGCGTATTTCACCCGAAGCGCCGGTGCCCGTGGTGTGGGTAAAAAGGGAGAATTTTCTTCCGGGCGGTGCCAGTAACGTGGCCAATAACCTTGCTAGATACGGAGCGAAGGTCATTATGGTCGGCGTGGTCGGGGACGATGAGAGGGGAGAAACGCTGAAAGATAAGCTGGGGGATAACGGTGTCATAACGGACGGTATATTCACCGACGGAGAAAGGCCAACAAGCCTGAAAACGAGGGTCATAGCGCACAGCCAGCAGGTGGTCCGTATCGACCGGGAAGAAGTAGAAAGCGTGAAAGGGCCTCTTCTTGAAAAACTTCTCGATTTTGTGAAAGAGAAAATGGATGATATCGACGGGATCGTGATAGAGGACTACGGTAAAGGCCTTATCACGCCGGCCCTGCTCGGTCCGGTCGTCAGACTCGCCAGGAAAAAGGGGAAGGTCATTTCGGTGGACCCGAAAGAGAGCCATTTCAAGTATTACACCGGCGTTACTACGCTTACTCCCAACCACCATGAGGCGGCGAAGGCCGTGGGATTTTCGCTGGTGACCGATGATGATATAGAGCGCGCTGGCGAGAAAATGGTCACACAACTGAAAGCTGATAATGTCCTCATAACTCTCGGGGAAAAAGGTATGATACTTTTCGAACGGTCACACAAGTTCCACAGGATACCGACCGTGGCGCAGGAAGTCTTCGACGTGACGGGCGCGGGTGATACTGTGATCGCAACGTATACGCTGGCGCTTCTTTGCGGGAAGTCGTCCCTTGTGGCCGCCCATCTTGCCAATTGCGCGGCAGGTATCGTAGTGGGTAAAGTGGGAGTGGCGACCGTTGAGCCTGCCGAACTTCTGTCGAAGGTGAAAACGCTGATGGGGAGGAGGAACATATGAAATGTGTGGCGGTGATACCCGCAAGATGGCAGTCGACGCGGTTCAAGGGGAAAGTCCTAGCGGACATAAACGGCAAACCTATGATCCAGCATGTGTGGGAAAGAGTGAAACGCGCGCATTCCATCGATGAGGTGATAGTGGCGGTAGACAACAACAGAGTGCTCAAGGCCGTAGAGGCTTTTGGAGGTAAGGCTGTTTACACTTCTCCCGAGCAGCCTTCGGGGACCGACAGGATCGCCGAGGTTGTCAATTCCATAGACGCCGATGTTATCGTCAACGTTCAGGCCGACGAGCCGCTCATCCATCCTTTGATGATCGATGAGCTTGCGCAGGTGTTCGAATACGAGAGGAATGTCCAGATGGCCACGCTCATCAAACGGATCCACCGCAAGGAGGACATAACCAATCCCAACGTTGTCAAAGTGGTCGTGGACAGAAAAGGGTATGCTATTTATTTCTCAAGAAGCCCGATACCGTTCATTTGCAAGGAAAACCCGGGTGAGACGGGCCATACGCTGAACATAGATGACGTAAGCGGCAGGTATTTTAAACATATAGGCCTTTATTCGTATACCAAGGATTTTCTTTTCACCTATACCAACCTTCCAAAATCCATGCTGGAAAGGGATGAAAAACTGGAACAGCTCAGGGTGTTGGAGCATGGTTTTAAGATCAAGACCATCGAGACAAGATATGATACCGTAGGCGTGGACACGCCCGAAGACCTCGAACGGGTCAAAGAGCTTCTTTTGGCCGAGAAGGTGAACGTTTAAAATGAAGGCGAAAATAGTTAAAGTTGGAGACATAAAGATCGGGAAAGGGAACCCTATCGTGTTCATCGCGGGGCCGTGTGTCATAGAATCGCCCGGGAACGCCATGAGGCACGCCAGAAAGATAAGTGAAATAACCCGAAAGCTCAAAGTGCCTTTTATCTTTAAGTCCAGTTATGATAAAGCGAACAGAAGTTCCATAGATTCTTTTCGCGGGCCGGGCCTCGAAGAGGGCCTTAAGGTACTTCGCGAAATACGTGATACAGTCGGCGTGCCTGTCCTGAGCGACGTCCATGAAAAGGACCAGGTCAAAACGGCCGCAGAAGTGTTGGATTGCCTGCAGATACCCGCTTTTCTCTCGCGCCAGACAGACCTTCTCGTCGAGGCCGCGGCCACTGGAAAACCGGTCAACATCAAAAAAGGGCAGTTCATGTCACCGACCGAGATGGAGAATGTCGTGTCAAAAATGGAAGCGGCCGGCAGCCGTAATATCCTGCTTACGGAAAGAGGTACCACGTTCGGTTACAATATGCTTGTGAACGATTTCCGGTCGATACCCATCATGGGCCGGACCGGATATCCGGTCGTTTATGACGCTACGCACTCGGTGCAGAGGCCGGGAGGGCTCGGGACTTCATCGGGGGGCGATCGCGAATTCATATGGGCGCTTTCGAGGGCGGCCGTGGCCGCGGGCGCGGACGCGGTCTTTCTTGAAGTGCATGAAGAGCCGTCCAAGGCACTGAGCGACGGGCCGAATATGTTGAAACTCGGGGACCTCGAGGATTTCATCAAAGAGATCAAAAAAATAGAGAAAGCGGTAAGGTGAATGATGAGCATATCAAGCGCGAAAAAGGTACTTCTGAACGAAAGCAAAGCGATCGCGAAACTCGCCGGTAAGATCGATGGGACTTTTTCCAAGATAATAAATCTCATTGCCAGGAACAGCGGGAGGATCATTGTAACCGGCATGGGAAAACCTGGCTTTATCGCGCAGAAAGTTTCCGCGACGCTGTCGTCCACCGGCACGCCGTCGCTTTATCTTCATCCTGCCGAGGCTCTGCACGGCGATCTCGGGAGGGTGACCAAAGAAGATATCATCATCGCGTTCTCGAACAGCGGCGAGACCGAGGAGGTCATAAAACTTCTCCCTATCATAAAAAAGATAGGTGCCAGGCTTATCGCCGTTACCGGCAATAAAAAGTCCACTCTTGCCGCGAACAGTGATTTCGTGATAGACAGCTTTGTGGACAAAGAAGCCTGTCCGATGGGTCTTGCGCCGACCACGTCCACAACGGCGATGCTGGCCCTCGGCGATGCCCTCGCGGTCGCTCTCCTTGAGAAGAAGAATTTTCAACCGAAAGATTTCGCTTTGTTCCACCCGGGCGGTTCTCTCGGCAAACGCCTGATACTCAAAGTGGGGGACATTATGCGTCCAAAGGCCAAGATACCCGTGGTCAGGAAGAACGAAAAAGTGAGAGACGTGCTTTTAAAGATCACCGCCATGCGCGCTGGCAGTGCCAGCATCGTCGACGAAAAAGGGAAACTTATCGGCATATTCACCGACGGGGACCTCAGGCGGCATTTTGACACGGGTGCCGATCTTTTGCAGAGCAAGGTAGGCGACGTCATGACGAAAAACCCCTGTTCCATAGAGTACGAGAAGCTCGCGGCGGAAGCCCTTGAGATATTGAGGGACAAGAAAATAGACGAGATACCGGTGGTAGACAAGACCGGCAAACTTCTGGGCCTTTTGGATGTGCAGGATATTTTGAAGGCGGGATTGGTTTAATGCGTATATCGTATGTAGTATGTCGTATGTCGTTGTTTGACGAACTCGATGTTTTTGATATGCGACATACGCTGTACGACATGCGATATACGATGTACGCTGTACGATATATGAAAGGGATCATCTAATGAACAACTACCCACAAGACATTATCGAACGCGCGAAAAAGATAAAGCTTTTGCTTCTCGACGTCGACGGTGTGATGACCGACGGGAGGCTTATTTATGGCAATTATGGTGACGAGCTCAAGAATTTCGACGTCAACGACGGCCTCGGGATATTTCTTATCAAAAAAGCCAAACTGCATTGCGCCATACTTACAGCGAAGGCTTCGCCCATGGCCACAAAGCGCGCGAAGGAGCTCAAGATAGACAAGGTATACCATGATTTTCATTACAAGATACGTGCCTATGACGGTATCAAAGGGCATTTCAGGGTAAAGGACGAGGAGATCTGTTTTGTCGGGGACGATCTTATCGACATGCCGGTCCTGAAGCGTGTGGGCCTGGCGGTATGTCCGCCGAACGCGGTCGACGAGATCAAGGACATGGTACATCTTATCACCGCGAAGAAAGGCGGCAGGGGCGCGGTAAGAGAGGTGTGTGATCTGATACTCAGGGCCAAGGGGCTCTGGGAAAAAACGACCGCCGAATATTACGCGTGATAACGCGCGGCCGGGGATGCGGATATGTATAAAGTGACCATAAAAGATTCGTTCAGCGGTGCCCATAATCTCAGGGGATACAAGGGTAAATGCGAGGAGCTTCACGGGCATAACTGGCATATCGAGGTCACGGCGAGGTCGGAAAAACTGAACAAGCTCGGTATGGTGATAGATTTTAAAGAGCTCAAGGCCGTGCTGGAACAAGTGATCTCGGGAATGGACCATAAATATCTCAATAAGATAAAAGAGTTCTCCGACATGAACCCTACTTCGGAGAACATAGCCCGGTACATATATGAAAAGATATCCAGAAAACTACCGGGCTTGAAGATCGACGGTGTCACGGTATGGGAAACAGCGTCGTCGGCGGCGACGTATAGCGAATAGCGTCAAGGTTGTTTTTCGTTGTTCGTTTCTCGTTTTTCGAGCCTTGAACAATAGTAAACGAACAACGATAAACGATAAACGATAAACGAACGAAAGGTCTATGTGAAGAAGGCAGTAGTGTTACTCTCAGGCGGCATGGATTCCGCGGTGACGCTCTATATCGCGCGGAAAACTTATGACGCGAGCGCGCTTATCTTTAAATACGGGCAGAGGGCGGGACAGGAAACGGCGTCCGCTGTTAAAGTGGCCGAAAAGGCCGGTGTGCCGTACTATATCCTTGATATATCTTTTCCCTGGAAGGGCAGCACTCTCCTTGACAGCTCCTTAACAGTGCCTTCCGGCGGGGCCAGTGCCGGCGGCAGTATCCCGTCGACGTATGTCCCCGGTAGGAACATAATTTTTTTGAGTTTCGGTGTGTCTTTTGCCGAGGCAATAGGTGCCCGGGCCGTGTTTATCGGAGCGCATGAGCAGGATTATTCGAATTATCCGGATTGTCGCCGCGGTTTTTTCGATAATTTCGAAAAAGCCGTGAACAGTGGCACGAAACTGGGTGTGGAGGGAGAACGTGTGGAAGTGGTCACTCCGCTCATCGATAAGACCAAAAAAGAGATAATCAGGACCGGGATGTCTTTGGGCGTGCCTTTTGAATTGACCTGGTCGTGTTACGACGGCGGCAAAACCCCCTGCGGAAGATGTGAGTCGTGCATGTTCAGGGCCCGGGGTTTTGAAGAAGCGGGTCTTACAGACCCGGTCCTGCCCGGGGTCGCCGTAAAAAGAAAAATAAAAAATATTGTCAAGGTTGTGAAATGATCATGGAAAAAGCAAAAGTATCGGAAATATTTCTTTCGTATCAGGGAGAGGGGCCTTTTGCCGGTTCTCGGCAGCTCTTCGTGAGGTTTTACGGGTGTAACAGGACGTGTGTTTACTGTGATACCCCTCTTGAGAGCTACAAGGCGTTCACCGCGCCAGTTCTTCTGGACAAAGTCCTCGCTTTCGGCGAGGATTATAACGAGCTTGTGCTGACGGGAGGAGAACCGTTGCTTTATGCCGATTTTCTGTCCGGTTTTTTGTCTTCTTACAGGGCCGAACGTGGGAACAGCGTGTATCTTGAGACCAATGGCACGCTGCCGGAAGAACTCGCCAAGATCATTGACAAGGTCGATATCATAGCTATGGACGTCAAACTTCCGTCCTCGACGAACGACGCTCCCGATGTGTGGGATGAACATAAAAAATTCGCTAAAATAGCTTCGACGAGGGAACTTTTTATTAAAGCCGTGGTCACGAATAGCACCACCATGGATGATATCGTCAGCATGGAACAGCTGGTGTCAAGACTGGGGAAAGATGTAGAGATCGTTCTGCAGCCGGTAACGCCTGTCGGCGACGCTGTAAAAAGGTCCGACGAGGAAATGCTCATGTATTTTGAGAAATATCTGGAGAAAAAACTCGGGAAGAACATAAAAGTCCTGGGGCAAATGCATAAATGTATGGGGATAAAATGAAAAAAACTAACGCCTATGAAGGTCTGCAGGCGGATGTCCGGAGCCTCCGGCTTCCGGGTATAGACGTCTGGGAAAATCAATATCCGGATAAGACATACGTGGTCAGGATAGATACAGAGGAGTTCACGTGCGTATGCCCGAAGACCTCTCTCCCTGACTTCGCGCGTGTTTTTATCGAGTATTCCCCGAAGAAACACTGTATAGAGCTTAAATCTTTCAAGGAATATCTGATGTCTTTCAGGCCGATAGGCATTTTCCACGAACATGCCGTGAACCGTATATTGGAAGACCTTGTAAAGGCGTCGGATCCGAGATGGATGTCCGTGAAAGGTGTTTTTAATACGCGAGGCGGGATAACGACGACGGTGGAAGCGGAATATAAAAAGAGATAGTATTGCGTCGTGAGTATTGCGTATTGAGTTAGTTCGCTTACGCAATACCCAATACTCAATACACAATACGAACAAAAATGAAGATCAAATACCGAAGATATTATTTGTATTATCTGCTCAAGACGGCGTTTTTTGTGCTGAGCAGGGTCCCTCTTATGGTAGGGTTGTTTATCGCGAACGCGCTGGGGGATATCGCCTTTTTTCTGGTGGGAAAAGCGAGGAACGTGGCGATAAGTAATCTCGACGCCGCGTTCGGCGGTGACCACGGGGCGAATGTCCGGATCGCCCGGAAAGTGTTTCGTAATCTCGTGAAGAACGGCGCCGAATGGATAAAACTTTTCGTGCTTGAGCCGAAAGACCTGGGCAAGCTTGTTACCGAGATCGATGGGCTGGAGCATGTTGACGCGGTCCTCGCGAAAGGCAGGGGCGCGATAGTGATGGGTTTCCATTTCGGGAACTGGGAGCTTCTTCCGATATACGTGAAGAACCTCGGGTATAAAGGGGCCGTGGTCGGGCGGAGGATATATTTTCGTAAATACGATAAATTCATCGTTGGTATGCGCAACCGTTTCAACGTGAAGGTGATCTACCGTGACGAATCGCCCAAAAAAACACTCAGGGAGCTGCGCGATGGCGGCATCATGGGCATATTGGCCGATCAGGACATCGCGTCGATCGACGGCGTATTCGTGGATTTTTTCGGCAGGCCGGCGTATACTCCTACCGCGCCTGTGAAACTCGCGATCGCGGCCAAAACGGACATTCTCCCGGGTTTTGTGGTGCGCAAAAAAGATAACACCCATAAGATCGTCATAGAAAAACCCATAGGTGTTTCTTCCGCGGACAATACCGAGGAAGATGTGAAGCGTTACACACAGGAGTGGACGAGTGTTCTTGAGAAGTACGTGAGAGCGTATCCCGAACAATGGGTCTGGATACACGAAAGATGGAAGACCCGGCCCGTCGATATGGTCCGGGAACTTACGGGTGTATCCGAAGCGAGGTAAAAATGAAAAAAATAATGATCATGCTGGCTTTGGCTGTCGGATTGGGTGTTCTTGGGTACTATACGCTGTTCAATAACAAGACCCCGGAGGCTGGAAAACGATCGAGCTCAGACGGAAAAAAGGACCAGGACGACAATATGAAACAAAAAGTCCTTACTTTCACCATAGATGGTAAGACCCCCAAAGGCGTGAAACAATGGCATCTTGAGGGGACTACCGCCGAGATGATCGGCGATGAGATAAACCTTGAAAACCTCGACGCGATAGCTTATGGGGATGGCTTTACCGCGACATTGAAGTCCGACAGCGGTATTTACAGGCGCGCCAAGTCCGAAGTCGAGCTTCTCGGGAACGTGAATGTCGTTGCCGAGGACGGTACCGTGCTGAAAACTGACAAGGCCAAATGGTCGCAGGAGACAAAGGACATAACGACCGATTCGATAGTGCATATCGTCAGGCAGAACATGAAAGCCACCGGTACGGGCGCCATGGCAAATTCTTTCGCGAAAAAAGCCACTCTCAAAAAGGACGTGACTGTCCGCTTGGAGCCTGCCACCACGATCAAGAGCGACGGGTCCCTTGCCGTGAACTTTAACGAGAATAGAGCGGTCTTTTCGGACAATGTGAGGGTTCACGATAAGGACGGTGACCTTACCTCGGACCTTCTCACGGTCTATTTTGACCCGGAGACGAAAAAGATAGCCGAAGTGGTCGCGGAAGGCAACGTCAAACTTACACGGGGCCACAGTTATACCTTATGCGAGAAAGCAACTTATACGGACGGTACGGCGAGCGTCAAATTCGTCGGAAAACCCAGAGTGGTCATCGCTCCGGAAGAGCTTTCCGGGACCGGGTTCCTCTCGGGTGAAGGCGGCCTAAGCCAGATGATGGGCAAGGACAGGGGAACGGAGAACTCGGCGACCGCTAAGGAACCGAAAAAAACCGGCGCGTCGGACATGCTTTCCGTCGTGAACAATCTTTCCAATAGCTAAAAGAAAAGAGGTTACACATGCATCTTCTCGAGACGAGGGGGCTTATAAAGGAATACGGGCGAAGGCGTGTCGTGAACGAAGTGAGCATAAATGTCCGTAAGGGAGAGGTCGTCGGGCTTTTGGGCCCCAATGGAGCGGGCAAAACCACGACGTTCTACATGATCACGGGCATCATACGTCCTGATAAAGGCAGCATCATTTTTGACAGTAAGGACATTACGAAGTTCCCTATCCATAAAAGGGCAAGGGCAGGGATAGGGTACCTTTCCCAGGAACCGTCCATATTCCGCAAACTTACAGTGGAAGAGAACATAATGGCGGTCATGGAGACGCTCGGGTTTCCGCGCAACGAAAGGGAAAAACAACTCGACCTTCTTCTTAATCAGCTGAAGATAGCGCATCTTAGGAAAAATATGGCTTACACGCTGTCCGGGGGCGAACGAAGGCGACTTGAGATAACACGGACCATGGTGACCAACCCCATGTTCATACTGCTTGACGAGCCTTTCAGCGGGATAGACCCGATAGCCGTATACGATTGCCAGGAGGTCATAAAAGAACTTAAAGAAATGGGCCTGGGGATACTTCTTACAGACCATAACGTCAGGGAGACCCTTACTATTACCGACAGGTCTTACATAATGTACGAGGGGGAGGTCCTTATCGCGGGTTCGAAAGAGGAGCTCATAAACGATCCCAAGGCCAGGGAGATATATTTAGGCGAACGGTTTACGATGTAAAACCGTGGGTGACGAGCCACGCTTGCCCGTCGTAGCCTTGGCGAAGGCGGGAGCGACGGGTCACGGTTAAATTATCGTTGAAATATTAAAATAATATATGGTATAGTTGATATCCTTAATTCACATTTAAAGAGAGGAGCGGAGATAATATGGATATAAAGATTTCCTCGCGGAACGCGGACCTGGATAACGCTCTAAGGGAACATATCAATAGCAAACTAAAGAAGCTGGAAAAACTTTATTCCAGGATATATCTCTGTGACGTTGTATTGAAGCAGGAAAAATCGAGAGAGATAGCGGAAATAATCCTTTTTTTGAAAAAGAACAAGGTTATTGCCAAGGAAAGCTCTCAGGACATGTATGCGTCCATAGACCTTGCGGTAGAGAGCATAAAGAAACAGCTTACGCGTCTGAGCGGGAGGCTCCGCTCGCGCCGTCGCGGGTCCATGCTGCGGAACCTTATGCGGCCTGTTATGCGTTTCCGCGGTCTGGAAGAACCGGCGGTCTTCACCGAGGAAGTACGCTCGATCATCAAGACCCGGGCGTTCGCGGACAAGCCCATGCTTCCCGAAGAGGCGAAACTGGAGCTGGAGATATCGGACAAGATATTCATGGTGTTCAAGAACGCGGACACCGGCGAAACTAACGTGATCTACAAAAGGACCGACGGGAATTACGGGCTTATAGAACCCAACTTCTGACGGGTCGTTCGGAGCGGAGAATACGATGAAATGCAAAGTAAAGAAACTGGAAGGGACCGCCAGGCAGCTTGAGGTAAAAGTGTCCAGGGAAGAGCTCGAAGAAGCCCGTAAAGAAGTGGTCAAGGACCTGCAGAAAGAAGCGGTCATACCGGGGTTTAGAAAGGGTAAGGCCCCGGAGGACCTGGTCATGGGCAAGTACAGGGAAACTATCGGCGATGAATTGAAAGAGCGTGTCATCCCGCGGGCTTATCAGGAGGCCCTTGAAGAATCCAAAATAGACCCCGTCAGCTTTCCAGAGATATCCGGCGTGAAACTGGCCGAGGACGGTACGGCGCTCGAATTTATCGCGGTCGTGGATACCTATCCCGAAGTGTCCGTGACCAAATACACCGGGATAAAGGTCGATAAAGAGAAGGTCAGTGTGAGCGACGCGGAAGTCGAAGAGGCTGTTACCCGCCTTCAACAGATGCACGCGGAATATCATGAAGTGGACAGGGCCATCGCCAAAGACGATTTTGGCATATGCGAAGTAGAGGCGTTCATAGAAGGCAAGTCGGTGAGTCCCAAAAAGGACAAGGTCTGGATAGAGGCGAACAAAGAAAGCTCGATGTTCGGCCTGGGTGAGGGCCTTTGCGGTATGAAAAAGGGCGAGGCGAAGTCCATGGAAGTGACCCTGCCGGAGGATTATCCTGATAAAACTTACGCCGGTAAACGGGCCAAGTTCGAGATAATGGTGAAAGAGATCCGTGAAAAAAAACTGCCCGAAAAGAACGACGAATTCGCAAAAAAGTCCGGCAGTGAGACAATGGAAAAAATGAAGGAAGAGATCCGCGGACAGATACTGGAGAGAAAAGAAACGAACAGCAAGATCAAGATGCAGAACCAGATAATAGAGTATCTGCTCAAAAAACATTCTTTTGCCCTTCCGGCGTCGATGGTAAAAAGGCAGCTGGAAGTACTAGTGAAAAAGGCGGAGGACGAACTGGCCCGGAAAGGCATGGACGAAAAGACCGTCACCGCCCAGAAAGAAGCGCTGTCCGAACAGCTTAAAGAAGAGGCCGATAACAGGGTGAAGCTTTATTTCATCCTTGACGTGATCGCGCGGAAAGAAGATATAGCCGTTTCCGACGAGGAGATAGACGAGTGGCTGAAAGGACTCGCTGGTCACTATAACAGGCCTTTTGATGAGGTCAAAAAATACTACCAGGAAAAAGACCTCCTGGGCGGGGTCGAAGAACAGCTGAAGGAAGACAAGATACTGGATTATCTTTTGTCTCAGGCCGCTATTACGGAAAAATAGTCCGGTAAAGGACTGGAGGGAGCCAAAATGAGCAGTGTCATCCCCATGGTCATTGAAAAGGACGGAACGGTAGAAAGGGCATATGATATATATTCCCGGCTTCTTAAGGACAGGGTCATTTTCATAGGTTCGGCCATCGACGATTATGTGGCGAACATTATCATAGCGGAACTATTGTTTCTGCAGAACGAGGACTCTTCTAAGGATATCCATGTCTATATCAATTCTCCGGGGGGCAGCGTAACGAGTGGTCTTGCCATCTACGACACCATGCAGTTCGTAAAGCCTGACGTCAATACCTATTGTGTGGGGCAGGCGGCAAGCATGGCGGCCGTGCTTCTCGCCGCTGGCGAAAAGGGCAAAAGATACGCTTTGCCGCATGCCAGGATAATGTTGCACCAGCCATGGGGAGGCATGGAAGGCACCGCGACCGATATCAATATACACGCGAAAGAGATCATAAGGATCAAAGAAAAGCTCGAGAAGATACTGGTCAAACATACCGGCCAGGCGGAAGAACAGATCAAGAAAGATACCGACAGGGATTTTTTTATGTCGGCCGACGAGGCGAAGAATTACGGATTGGTCGATAACGTAATAACCGCGTTGTAATAACGCGCGTATATCGTAATTTTACCAACGATATACTAGATACAAAAACGACATACGATATACGAAATACTATGTACGATATACAAATCAGGGGGGATAACATGTTCAAGAAAAACAGGCTCATGTCGCCCGGCCCGACGCCTGTGCCGGAAAAGGCTCTTTTAAAGATGGCGGATACCATCATACATCACAGGACGCCCCAGTTCATCGCCGTCATGAAAGACGTGAATGTCAAACTCAAAAAAGTGTTCCGCACGGAAAACCCCGTCATTACTTTAGCCTCCAGCGGGAGCGGTGCTATGGAGGCCTCGGTAGTGAACCTCCTTTCGAAGAAAGACAAGGCGCTCGTGATACGCGGAGGAAAGTTCGGCGAGCGGTTCGGCGACATATGCAAAGGTTACGGCGTCGAAACGGTCAATTATGACGTGCCGTGGGGAGAAGGCGCGGACCCGGCAAAGATCAAGCAGCTTATTAAGGACAACCCGTCCATCAAGGGTGTTTTCAGTACTCTATGCGAGACGTCGACCGGTGTGGTGAACGACATCAAAGGTATCGCGGAAGTGGTGTCCAAGACCGACGCGGTCCTCGTTGTGGACGCCATCAGCGGACTTCTGGCCGACGAGATGAGGCCTGACGAATGGGGTGTGGACGCCGTCGTTTCCGGTTCACAGAAAGGGCTTATGCTGCCTCCGGGCATCGCGTTCATCAGTCTGAGTCCCAAGGCCCAGAAGCTCGTCGAGGTCTCGGACCTTCCTAAATTCTATTTCAGCCTCAAAGCGGCGCTTAAATCTTACGCGAAGGACGATACTCCGTGGACCCCCGCGGTCTCTCTTATTATGGGGCTCCAGAAGGTCCTTGATATTATGCTCGAGGAAGGTCTCGATAACATCCTCGCCAGGCATGCGAAGCTTGCGCACGCGACACGCGAGGCCGTAAAAGCGATAGGCCTTGAGATATATCCCAAAAGGCCGTCCAACGCGCTTACCACGGTCAAGGTTCCCGCGGGGCTTGATGGGAAAGCGCTCGTCAAAAAACTTCGCGATGAACAGGGGATCACCATTGCCGGAGGCCAGTCAGAACTTGAGGGCAAAGTGTTCAGGATCGCCCATCTCGGCTATATGGATGAATATGATGTCGTGGTCGCCATCGCCGGAGTTGAGACAGTCCTTTATCAGCTCGGTTATAAACTGGAGCTCGGCAAAGGAGTGGGGGCGGCGGAAAAACTTTTAGCGTAATGGTTGGATTAGGAAAGTCATATTATTAAGGAAAGAAGGAGAGGCATATGGCTATAAAAATACTGATCAGCGATCCATTGGCCAAGGAGGGAGTAGCGATCTTCAAAAGCCACAAAGAATTCACCGTGGATGAGGTCTCTAAACTTTCGGAAGACGCGCTTGTGGAAAAGATCAAGGGATATGACGCGCTTATTGTGAGGAGCGGTACCACCGTGACCAAACGGATAATAGAAGCGTCCGACAAACTTAAAGTCATCGGGAGGGCCGGGGTGGGCCTGGACAATGTCGATGTGGATGCCGCCTCGAAAAAAGGGATAGTCGTCATGAACGCCCCCACGGGCAATACGATATCTACCGCCGAGCATGCTTTCAGCCTTATGCTGTCCCTCTCCAGGAACATACCCATGGCCAACCAATCCGTAAAACAGGGCAAATGGGACAGGAAAAAGTTCATGGGGGTGGAACTCTACGGCAAGGTCCTGGGCATTATAGGCCTGGGCCGTATAGGCACGGAGTTCGCTAAAAGAGCGGGGAGCTTCGAGATGAAAGTGATCGCGTACGATCCATTCCTTTCTGCCGAGAGGGCCAAGTCCCTTAATGTGGAATCGGTGGACCTTGATACGCTTTTCAGTACTTCCGATTTTATCACGATACACACTCCGCTTACGGAAGAGACAAAACATCTTTTGGACGAGAAAGCTTTCCAGAAAATGAAGAAGGGCGTGCGTATTATCAACGCGGCCAGGGGCGGCATCATAGATGAAAAAGCTCTTGCCGAAAATATCAAGACGGGTAAAGTCGCCGGCGCGGCCCTTGATGTGTATGAGACAGAGAACGAACCGCCGACGGATTCCCCTGTGGTGGATCTCGAGAACGTGGTGACAACGCCGCATCTCGGCGCGTCGACCGAAGAAGCGCAGGTGAACGTTTCCGTTGACGTGGCGAAATGTGTTTCCGACGCGCTTCTGGGGAAAGGATATCGTAACGCCGCCAACGTTCCGGCGATAGACGAGGAACTGCTGGAAGTGGTCCAGCCCTATGTGAAACTGGCGGAGCGCCTGGGTTCCATACTCTCACAGCTTGTCGAAGGACCGATAGAGTCAGTGGAAGTGAAGTATACCGGTGAGATCGTGAAGATCGACGTCACGGTGATAACACGCGCCCTTATGAAAGGTGTGTTCGAGCCGATACTCGAGGAACATATAAACTACGTGAATTCCATGGTCGTCGCGAAGGACCGCGGCATAAAGGTGACCGAGAAGAAGACCTCGGACATCACGGATTTCGCGAACCTTATCTGCGTCGAATTGGGGACGTCCAAAAAGAGATACTTTATCATGGGGACGCTTTTCGCGAACAAGGAACCCCGGATAGTGAAGCTGGACAAATTCTATGTTGAGGGCATCCCGGAAGGATACATGCTTGTTGTGAACAATAAGGACGTGCCCGGTATCGTCGGAAAGATCGGGACCATACTCGGCGACGAGAAGATCAACATAGCCGGCATTAGTTTCGGCAGGGACGAGAAGACGGGAGAGGCCATAAGCCTTCTTAACCTGGACAGCGAAGTTTCGAAAGACGTCCTTAAAAAGCTGAATTCCGTAAAGGATGTTATTACCGTCAAACAGGTGAAGGTGGGATCATGACGAAGAGAAGGTTTTTCTACGCGATGTTGTCCGGGGCTTTATTTTTAGCGGTACTGGCAGGTCCCGCGGACGCGCAGGAAAAAAAAGGTTTTTTAGTCCGCATGTGGGAAAAATGGCACCCGGCCAAAAGTACGGCCGTGGCGCCGGTTTCTACGGCCCCTAAGACGGAAAAGGCGGCTGTGAAAAAAGAGCCCGTAAAACCGGTCGAGGCAAAAGTCGAGGTAAAAGAAGTACCGAAACCGGTGGCCCCGGCAGAAGTTAAGGCCGCGGAGACTAAAAGACCGGAAGCCGTAAGAGCGAAAGGGGCTGACGCTTTAAAGGGAACTGTAACTGAGAAGGCCCCGGAAATGGCCCCTCAAGAAGCTCTTACCGCGGGTGAAGGGACACAGGGTGCTGCCGGTGAGGTGACACGGGAAATACCGCATTCAAAAGAGGAAATGATAGAGGTCATTAAAAGGCGGCTGAAAACTTTTCCACAGATCCGTTATATGATACCCGGGCTTACCGCAAGGAGTAACGCGGAGGGCGAGGAAGAGTTCTTCTTCGCAGGGGAAGAGGCGGAGGATGTTCCCAAACCGCTTATTGACCTTGATAAGGAGACTCTTCACGATGTGTTTGTCAGGATCAATAACGAGGCGACCCGTCTCAATACAGAGAGGCTTATGATACAGCTTCAGCAGCAGGATAACCTTTCGAGGATGATGCGCCAGCAGCAACAGCAGCAACAACAGCAGATCGTGCAGCAACAGCAAACACAGCAGATCATACAGCAACAACAGCAGCAACAGCAACAACAGCAGATACAGCAGCAGATACAACAACAGCAACAACAGCGGTAGAAATGACAATGTCCGGAACGCGTTAGGTTCCGGAGGGGAACGAGGGTTATCGATATGAGTAAAGGAAAAAGTGTGAAGAAAAGCGAAGTGACGGTCCTTGTAGGGACACAATGGGGGGACGAGGGCAAGGGCAAGGTAATAGACATACTGACGGAACAGGTCCAGTATGTCGTTCGCTACCAGGGCGGCAACAACGCGGGGCATACGGTCGTTATAGGGGACGATAAATATGTCCTACATCTTATACCTTCCGGCATACTGCATAACGATAAAGTATGCGTCATCGGGCACGGTGTCGTTATCGACCCGAAAGCGCTGATAGAGGAAATAGAACTTTTGAAATCCAAGGGCATCAAGTTCGCCGATCGCCTCAAGATAAGCGACAGGGCGCATGTCATTTTCCCGTATCATTGCAAACTTGACGAGTTGAGGGAAGTGAGGAAAAAAGGCCGGATAGGGACCACCAAAAAAGGTATAGGCCCCTGTTACGCGGACAAGGTCTCCAGAGTAGGGATACGTATAGCCGATCTTTATGACAGGGAATATTTCAAAAAAAGGCTCGACGCCAACATAGAGGAAAAGAACGCCATTCTGAAGAACCTGTATAAGTCCGCGGGGTTTTCGAGCGAGGAGATATTCGAGGAATATATCAAATACGCCGAATATCTTAAGGAATATGTGAGCGACACGATACCGGTGTTGAACGAGGCGCTCAAAGACGGTAAGTCCATACTGTTCGAGGGCGCGCAGGGCACTTATCTTGATGTCGATTACGGCACATATCCTTTTGTAACGTCATCCAACTCCACGGCGGGAGGGGCGTGCACGGGGGCCGGCATAGGGCCGTCGCGCATAGACAGGGTTCTGGGGGTAGTGAAAGCGTATACCACAAGGGTCGGGGAAGGCCCGTTCCCGACGGAGTTTGGGCCTGACCTTATGGAGAAGATAAGAAAAAAAGGCGGAGAGTTCGGGGCGACCACGGGCCGTGCGCGGAGATGCGGCTGGTTCGATGCCGTGCTCGTCAAGAATTCAGTGGAGATAAACGGCATGGACAGCATGGTCATAACCAAGCTCGATGTTCTTGATGAGCTGGAGACGATAAAAATATGCACATCATATAAATATGGCGGCCGTTCGTACAGGACCATACCGGCCATACCCGATTTTCTTGAAAAATGTGATCCGGTCTATGAAGAACACCCGGGGTGGAGGTTGGACACTTCCGGGGTGACCTCCTATGAAGAACTTCCGCAGAACGCGAAGAAGTATCTCGACCGTATCAAAGAACTCGTGGGTGCCGATATCGTTCTCGTTTCCGTGGGGAAGAGCAGGAAACAGACCTTTACTTATGGCGCGCGTGGTAAGAAATAAAAGATAAAATAAACGGCGGGACCCCGCCGTTTCAGGATATTCGTGATCTGACAAATAAGGAGGGGGAAGCTATATGAAGGCTAAAAAGTTCTTGATGGCGCAGTTCGTTATGTTGCTTGTCGTGTGTTTTACCGCTTCGGGATGCGCGGTGAATTTTTACAAGCAGAGCCCGAGGAGCAAACAGAAAATAAAAGAGCTCGAGTCAAAAGTAGATGAGCTTGAGTCGCAAAGAGAGGCCGAGAGAGAGCAATTTGAAAAAATGAAGCAGATGCTCGAGCAAAGGCTGAAGGAACAGATAAAGAACGACGAAGTCTCTCTTAAAATGACAGAGGGCGGGCTTGTGATCATCCTTTCGGACAGCATACTTTTCGATTCCGGTAAAGCCGAGCTTAAGAACGACGCTCTCCCGGTGCTGGACAAGGTGATATCCATAATCAAGAGCGAAGTCCCCGAGAAGAATATCGGGATCAGCGGACATACCGACAACGTTCCGATAACGCATTCCAGCTGGAAGTCCAACTGGGAACTTTCCACGGCGAGGTCCACTAACGTTCTCCATTATCTGGAAGAGAACGGTGTTCCTGCCGCGAAGCTTTCGGCCACCGGGTATGGTGAATACCGCCCCGTCGCGTCGAACGATACTGCGGCCGGCCGTTCGAAGAACAGGCGGGTCGAGATCGTGATCCTTCCCCAGTTCTCTGAGAAGAGGGCCGGAGACGTAGCGGGATCCGACGACATAAAGTAACTTTGGTGTAAAGGAATTCACTACGACTCATGAATATCCCACGGCATGTGGCCATAATAATGGATGGTAACGGAAGGTGGGCGCGAAAGAAGAACCTTCCGAATATTATGGGCCACAGGGAAGGCGTGAAGACCGCTTCCGCGATAACCGAAGCCTGCGCCAGAAATGGAGTGAAAGCCCTGACGCTCTACACCTTTTCCACTGAGAACTGGAAAAGGCCCCCCGAAGAGGTCGACTCTCTCATGTCTCTTTTTGAGAAGAACCTTAAGAGCGAAGGGGACAAGCTCCACGAGAACGGCATCAGGTTCAACTGCATAGGGCGCCTTGAAAAACTTCCGGTGTCCCTCCGGAACGAGATCCGTAGAGTGATGGACCTTACCGCGCCGAACGAAAAGATGACGCTCACCCTTGCCGTTAATTATGGATCAAGGCAGGAGATCGTCGACGCCGCGCGCGCCATTTGCCGTGAGGCCGCCCGAGGCGGCGTGAATGCGGACTCATTCGATGAGAACGATCTCGGGAAGTTCCTTTATACGAACGGCCTCCCGGAGCTAGATCTCATGATAAGGACAAGCGGGGAAATGCGTCTCAGCAATTTTCTTCTATGGCAGGCGGCGTACGCGGAGCTCTATGTGACAGATGTTCTATGGCCGGATTTTAAAGCCGAGGACCTGAAAAAAGCTTTTGAAGCGTATTCCGCGCGTGACAGGAGGTTCGGTGGATAAATTCCTGCAGAGGACGCTCGTAAGCGTGTTCCTGATAGCGTTGGTCGCGTCCATCGTTTATCTCTTGCCGCAGCCGCTTTTCTGCCTTGTTATAGTGGCACTTGTGGCTTTCGCGCAGTTCGAGTTCTTTAAAATGGTGGAGAATCGGCACATATTCGTCTATAAATATTTCGGGACGACAGTCGGAAGCCTCGTGCCGGTGGTCATTTTTCTGGGATACAATTACCCGGAGTTGAAGAACCTCGAGCCTCTCCTTATTGCCATGACGGCGCTGTTCGTTTTCACTCTGCAGTTCCTGAGGAAGGATGACACCCCGGACCATCTTGTTTCCATGGCGGTCACGCTCTTTTCCATGTTTTACATAAGCTGGTTCTTTTCTTTTTTTGTTAAACTCAGGCTTCTTGATAACGGTGCGAATCTGGTCGCCTTCCTTATTTTGGTCGTCAAAGGGGCCGATGTGGGCGCGTATGTTGGGGGCAGCCGTTTCGGCAGGCACGAGCTCATCCCGAGGATAAGCCCCAAAAAAACCAAAGAAGGGCTCGCCTCCGGCCTTGTCCTGAGCGTTCTTCTGGCGGTCACGGTGGGAAGATATCTCACGGGATTTTCGTTCGCCCATGTGTTCGTCCTCGGACTTGTGCTTGCCGTGCTGGGACAGGTCGGGGACCTGGCCGAAAGCCTCATAAAAAGGGATTGCAGCGTTAAAGATTCGGGGCCGTATCTTGGAGAGATCGGCGGGGTCCTTGACCTCATAGACAGCCTTTTATTCACTGTCCCTGTTTTTTATTTTTATATAAACACCTTCTAATTGTTGTCATATGAAAAAAATAGTTCTATTAGGATCGACTGGTTCTGTCGGAAAGAATGTGCTCGCGGTAGCGCGTGCTTATCCCGGTAAGTTCAGCGTGCACGCCATTTCCTCGAACGAGCGCACGGACCTCTTGGCCGAACAAGCCGAAGAGTTCAAACCGGCTTTTGCCGTTATAGGCGATGAAAAACGCTATGCGGCCCTTAAAAAGAAAGTGAAAGGCCCTACGGAGGTCCTTACCGGTTCTTCCGGCCTTGAAGAGCTGGCCGCGTCGGACGAGGCGGACATAGTTTTTATCGCGATCTCGGGCCGGGCGGCGCTTTTACCTCTTATAGCGGCACTCAGGGCGGGAAAGACCGTGGCCCTCGCCAGCAAAGAGCCGATAGTCACCGCCGGCGGAGTCATAAAAAAGATCGCGAAAGAGAGTTCCGCGAGGATACTTCCCGTGGATTCGGAACATAGCGCCGTTTTTCAGTGTCTTGCGGGCAGGAAAATACAGGATGTCGAAAAAATATACCTGACGGCGAGCGGCGGATCGGTCTTCGGAAAAGGTAAAGATGAATGCGACTCGCTTTCCGTGGAAGAGATACTTAACCATCCTAAATGGGACATGGGAAGAAAGATCACCGTCGATTCCGCGACGATGATGAACAAGGGGCTCGAGGTGATAGAGGCGAAATGGCTTTTTGATATCGACCCCGAGAAGATAAACGTCGTCATACATCCCGAAGCGGTTGTACATTCGATGGTCCAGTTCGTGGACGGCACTATTACCGCCGGTCTTTTTTATCCCGACATGAGGTTTCCTATACTCCGGGCGCTGGCGTATCCGGAAGTGCTTGCGAGCACCCTTCCGCGGGTGGATTTCTTCTCTTTAGGAAAACTCACTTTCCTGGGAGCGGACATGGGCCGTTTCCCGGCGCTGGACCTCGCTTTCGAGGCCGTGCGCGCCGGCGGTACCGCACCGGCGGTCCTCGCCGGGTCGGACGAGGCCGCCGTCAGGCTTTTCCTGGACGGCAAAATAAAGTTCTCCGAGATAATTAAAAAAGTCGAAAAGGTCTATGCCCGCCATCGGAGCGGCGCCAAGGACCCCTCGCTTGAGGAGGTCATAAGCGCCGAAAAATGGGCTTTTGAGGAGGTCGAGCGGTCTTGTTAACAGCCATTATCGTTCTAATAGTGTTCAGCGTGCTCGTCGTGATACATGAAGCGGGCCATCTTATAGCCGCGAAACGGTTCGGCATCGGCGTCGAGGTCTTTTCCGTCGGTATGGGTAAAAAACTTTTCGGTGTAAAGATCGGCGGGACGGAATACAGGGTGTCGCTTTTCCCGATCGGCGGTTACTGCAAGATGGCCGGCGAGGACCCTAACGAAGCGAAAGGCATGGAGCACGAGCTGGGATCGAAGCCGCCGGGGCACAGGTTCTGGGTCATGGTGGCCGGGTCACTTACGAACTATGTTTTCGCTTTTATTCTTTTCAGCGCCATTTTCATGATGGGCGTCCCGACGTTGTCGAACAAGGTCGGTGAACTTCTCCAGGGTTATCCCGCCCAGAGTGCCGGTATTGTCAAGGGCGACCGTATAGTGGAAATAAACGGCATGAAAATAAAATATTGGGACGACGTCCTTCTCGCTATAAAAGAAGGTTCTTCTAAAAATGCGCCTTTAAACATAAAACTTGAGCGTAACGCGAGCGTGCTTGATCTTAAGGTACAGCCCAAAATATCCGAAATGACAAATATCTTCGGCCAGAAAATATCAAGGCCGATGCTTGGTATAGGGCCGGAAAACGAGATATTATCGGTATCTTACGGCCCGGTCAAAGCTATCCAGCTCGGGGGCGAGAAGCTCATCGAGACCACCGTCATGACCTACAAGATGATATGGCTCGTTCTTACCGGGGGTGTCCAGGTGAAAGATTCGCTCTCCGGGCCCATCGGGATAGTCTATTTCATCAAGGAAGCGGCGCATATGGGGATGATACCTCTCCTTATTATAACGGCGCACCTCAGCCTGGCGCTCGCCATCTTCAATCTTTTGCCGTTCCCTGTACTGGACGGAGGGCATGTTATCTTTCTTCTTATTGAAAAACTCAGGGGAAAGCCCATAAGCATAAGGGCGCAGGAAGCGATAACGAATGTGGCCCTTATTTTTCTCATCACGTTCGCCGTTTTTGTGAGCTGGCAGGACGTGAAAAGGTTTACACCGGTGGGTAAAATGAAAGCGTTCAACCAGGAGGCTGTTCCGGAAAAGGAAGCGGTCCCTGCCGTAAATAAATGACGATGATAAAAAGAAAAAAAACACGGGTGGTCTCGGTCGGCGGCGTGAAGATAGGGGGTAACAGTCCTGTCTCTATCCAGTCTATGGCCAAAACTGACACTTCCGACCATAAAGCCACGATAAGAGAGATACTGGCGCTTGAAAAAGCGGGATGCGAGATCGTGCGCGTAGCGGTGAAAGACATGGAAGACGCCCGCGCCATTTCGCGGATCAGGCCCCGGATAAGTATACCGCTCGTGGCGGACATACATTTTGACAGGAAACTCGCGGTAGAAGCGGTAAAAAGCGGTGCCGACAAGATACGGATAAACCCCGGCAACATTTCCAAAAAAGAGGACATTTCGGAAGTGATAGACGCCTGCGCCGCGAAGAAGATACCGATAAGGATAGGCGTCAATTCCGGCTCTCTCATGGACGTGAAAAAGGGGAAGGCCCTTTCCGACAAAGCGATGGTGGAGAGGGTGCTCCGGTACCTTGAGCATTTCGAAAAAAAAGATTTTCATGACATCGTCATCTCGATAAAATCGTCGGATGTCGTGACGACGGTGAACGCGTACAGGGAAATGTCCACCCGGTGCGACTATCCGCTCCACGTCGGCGTGACCGCGGCGGGTCTTCCGGCGGACGGCATCGTGAGGTCCAGTATCGGTATAGGCGCGCTTCTCATGGAAGGGATAGGCGACACGATAAGGGTGTCCCTTACCGGCGACCCCGCGGAAGAGGTCTATACGGCAAAGCGCATACTTTCTTCTCTCGGCCTTAGGAATTTCGGCCCGGAGATAATCTCGTGCCCGACCTGCGGCAGATGTCAGGTGGATCTGGTTTCAGTAGTAGAAGAACTGGAAGCCGCGCTTCAAGCGTTAAGCGTTAAGCGTCAAGCGGTAAGCGGCAAGGGGACGAAAAACGAACAACGAACAACGAACAACGATATACGATGTACCATCGCCATCATGGGCTGTGAGGTTAATGGTCCGGGAGAAGCTAAATGCGCCGATATCGGCATCGCTTTCGGCAAAGGCCGCGCGGCGGTGTTCCGTCGTGGCAAGATCGTTAAGGTGGTAGCAAGAAAAGATGCGGTGAGAGCATTGCTGGAACTAATGTAGTTTATCGTTTACCGTTTTTCGTTTATCGATATTAGACTAACTCTTAAGCAATCGAAAAACGAACAACGATAAACGAACAACGAAAACGAACAACTAAGGCGTAGCACAAAGGAGTAGCTATATGAGGTGGTCAAGATCATTCATCCCCACATTAAAAGAAGACCCGCAGGAAGCGGAAGCGATAAGCCATAAACTGATGGTGCGCGCGGGGCTCATAAGGCGCCTTACCGCCGGCGCGTACACGTATCTTCCAATGGGATACAGGTCGCTCATTAAAGCGCAGAACATAATCCGGGAAGAGATGACGAGGGCAGGCGCGGTAGAGCTTCTTATGCCGGCTCTACAGCCGCCGGAACTCTGGAAAAAAACAGGCCGTTATGACGTTCTTGGCAGCGTCATGATAAAATATGAGGATCGGCACGGCAGGGAAATAGCCCTCGGCCCTACCCATGAAGAAGTTGTCACCGATCTTGTCGCGAGAGAAGTGAGGTCGTACAAGGACCTTCCGCTCATACTTTACCAGATACAGAATAAGTTCCGAGATGAGGTGCGTCCGCGTTTCGGCGTCGTCCGGAGCTGTGAATTCATCATGAAGGACGCCTACAGTTTCGACGTGGACGAAGAAGCTCTCGAAAAGAGCTACAAAAAGATGTACGATGCGTACCACAGGATATTCGAACGGTGCGGTCTTCCTTATGTGGCGGTCGAGGCCGATTCGGGCATCATGGGAGGCGCCGTTTCCCACGAGTTCATGGTCCCGACGTCGATCGGAGAGGACAGGATAGTTATATGCTCTTCGTGCGGTTACGCGGCAAGTTCCGACGTCGCCGCCACAAAAGTCCGGGAAGTAGCGGGTTCAGCCACGTCCGGCAAGATGCAAGAAGTGGCGACGCCGGGCAAAAGCACCGTCGAGGATGTGAGCGCTTTTCTCAAGGTGAAACCGAGCGATCTCATAAAAACGCTTATTTACACCGCCGGGGATGAGACGATAGCCGTGCTTGTGAGAGGCGACCACGAGGCCAACGAGGCCAAGATAAAAAATAAGTTAAAGGCCGCTTCGCTTGAGCTCGCGAGCGAGAAAAAAGTGTCCGAGGTGACCGGAGGCCCCACGGGATTTTCCGGGCCTATCGGTCTCAAGGTGAGAATCCTTGCTGATCACGCGGTGAAAGCGATGGTGAACGCTGTCGCGGGCGCTAATAAAAAGGACACGCATATTATCAACGTTGATCCTGTAAGGGATTTTAAGGTGGAGGAGTGGTTCGACGCGAGGACGATCACATCTTCCGATCCTTGTCCGAAATGCGGTGGGAAGATAGAGATAAAGACGGCCATCGAAGTTGGGCATACTTTCAAGCTTGGGACGAAGTATACCACCTCTCTCGGCGCGCGTTTTCTTGACGCGGCCGCCAAGGAAAAAGACATCATCATGGGTTGTTATGGGATAGGGGTGAATAGGATACTTGCCGCTCTTATCGAGGAAAGCCATGACGCGAACGGTATTATCTGGCCGAAGAGCCTCGCTCCGTGCGAGATCGTCGTGATACCGGTAAATAAAGATGAAAAGGCCGTTATCGACGAGGCGGAAAAGATATACCAGGAACTTCTGAAGAAGGGTTTCGATGTCATGATAGACGACCGTGACGATAAGTCTCCGGGCGTCAAATTCAAGGACGCAGACCTTGTGGGCTTTCCCCTCAAGGTCATCGTGGGCAAGAAAAATCTTGTCGAGGGTAAGGTCGAGGTCAAGGACCGCGCCACCGGCAGCGTGACTCTCGTTGATAAGAACGGCGTTGTTGCATATATCCAGGGGATTACCTGGAAGTAAAGTGAGGTGTGTGTACAAAGTGACAAATAACTTCGTTTTTCGTTGATTGTTTCTCGTTTTTCGAAGCACTTAAAAGTTCGTCTAATATCGATAAACGAATAATGAACAACGGCAAACGATACAAGGAGACCCATGTCAAAGAAGATAGACGTATCAGAATTAATGACGAACATACAGGCGGAACTCTCCGCCCTGAACAGCAAAATGGACGTGCTTATGACGAGGGCCATGTCCGCCCCGGCCGCCCCGAAGCCTTCTCAGCAGCAGGGCAATAACAATAACCACAAAGAAAAGACCATGTATAAGGCGGTCTGCGCCGATTGCCGGAAAGATTGCGAGGTCCCTTTCAAGCCCACCGGTGAAAGGCCGGTGTATTGTAAAGAGTGTTTTTCTAAACGCAGGGCCGTTCGCATGCCGAACGTGCCGTCCCACAATGTGTCCAGGGTCCCGGTACCTGTTCCGGAGGTCCCTGCTGCCGAACCAAAGGCCAAGTCCAGATCCGCCGCCAAGAAAAAACCCGCGGCCAAAAAACGCAAGACCGGTAAATAAGCTGTCATTGCGAGGAGTCCGCCGTAGGCGGACGACGAAGCAATCTCAACTTCTCTTAAGGTGTCGGCCCTGTTACTCGGCGTAAAATTTCTCGCAGTCATCCCGCGGGTCCTGCCATGGGCGACATCCTGCGCGCCTCCGCGCTACGCTTGTGCGGTGCTCGGGGAATACCCCCGCCACCCACGGAATGGGCTGCTCCGGGGGCATGGGAGGTATGTCGAGCGGGTATCGTGCTATCCTCGGTCTATTACATAACGCAATACACAATACTCAATACGCAATACGAATTATTTTTGAAAGAAAATCCCTACTTAGGTTGTCTCTTATAATAGGAGGGGATGGGGCGCCGGCAGGGTCATTGGATAGGTTTGCCATAAAGTTGGAAATTCTAACTTGATATACTTTACGACTTATGGTAAACTTGGTTTGGAGGTGGGGAAGATGACCATAACGAAGCTTAAGGCGAAGAACCAGTTGACCATACCCAGCGAAATAGTGAAGAAACTGCATTTAAGGCCGAATGAACTGTTCGCCGTGGACGTTCAGGACAACTTTATCAAGCTTGTGCCTGTAGAGGTCGAACCACGCTATACCGCCGAAGATCTCAAGGCCCTTGATCGGATAGTGGATAAAGAAAAAGGGAAGGGCAAAACGGTAAAGGCGGGCAAGGATTTCTCGAAGTACATTAAAAAGATGACTAAATGAAGAAGATCGTAGTTTTACCGTTATTTGAGCGTTCTATAAAGAAGTTGAGCCCCCGGGAAAAGGAACGGACCGGGCAAGGCCTGGAAAGGTTCAATACCTTTCTTGTTACGGGCCAGGCGCCGTTCGGGTTCCGGTTCAAAAAAATAAACCACGATAAGTATGAGTTCAGGGTCGATATCAGGCTGCGCGTGATCGTGAAAGCGGAAGGTGATACCTTCTATCTTATCCTTGTCGGCGACCACGATGATGTAAAAAGATATTTGCGGGATTATAGGTAAATACGGGGAGCTTGAAGCACTACGCACTGCGTGCCCCGCACTCAATACTGATTTCTTTTTGAAAGAAAATCCCTCCTGAGGTTGTCTCTTATAGTAGGAAAGGTCATCGGCCTTCGTCGGCTCCCGTTGACTTAGTATACACTAAAGTGTATACTATAAGTGGAGGTGCGAAATGACCAGGACAGTTACGCTTAAGGAATTGAGGCCGCGCTTGCCCAAAATAGTCGACGAGATAGATTCCAGGATGGACCGTTTTATCGTGACCAAAAGGGGAAAACCTCTTGTTCTCATGATGTCCATCGACGATTACGAGAGCCTTCTTGAGACTTTGAGCGTTCTTTCGGACCCGGCGCTCGTGAAGAGGATAAAGGCCGCCGAGAAGGACGTCAAAAAGGGCAGGGTCAAGGCCCTGGATAAGCTCGAAAAGGAGCTGGGCATTGTATAAGATAGTTTTTACCCGCACGGCGGAAAAAGAATACGTTTTTCTGCACGATACGAATAAGAACATCTTTAGAAGGGTGCGCGCCGCCCTAGATGTCATCGCTTCCGACCCCTCTGCCGGAAAACCTCTAAAGCTCACCCTTAAAGGCAAATGGTCCTACCGCGTCGGCGAATACCGCATCATCTATTCCATCGAACACGATGTCCTTATCGTCTACATCCTCGACATCGCCCACCGCCGCGAAGCATATCGTTGAAGCGTTTCCAGCCCGTCTAGGGGCTTGAAGCGTTTTCAACCCGCACACCGTTTTTTGGTGGAGTGGTAGAAAATGCTTCACCCGAACGATCTCGCTCTCATCCCGCGGGTCCTGTCACTCGGCGTCCTGCGGTTCTCCGCGTCCGCCTTCGGCGGACTTGTGCGCATCCTCGGGCACCGAGCGCCACCCGCGGAATGCCTGCTTCGGTCGTTTTGTGAAAAATATCATTCAGGTGTTGTGCTATTTGTGGCCTATTACTTTTGTCGCCTGTGTTTAGCGGGCACGGAGACAGTTTTATTCTTGAAGAAAAGGACACGATAAGGGTATAATTTCCCAAACATACAAGTTATACCCCTTATTTAATTAAATGAACAAGGAATACAGATGGGCGTATATGTATATTGCATAAAAGAAGATTACTCACACCAGTCGTTAATCAAGGGGCGAGAATTCGAAAATGAATGGTTAAAGTTGGATTTGGACGGGACGATAACCATTAAGGGCTCGAATAAGCAAGGGTATGCGTGGGATGGGTGCAGTCCAAAGGGGAAATGGAAGGATATGTATTTTGGGACTCCCGAGGCAGTTTTGAATTATGATACTAGGCAAAGTAAAACATATTATGCTTCTTTGATTCACGATGTTTTTTATCAATTCAATAGAGATATAAAGCATTTGGTCCTACGGAAGGAAGTTGATGAGGAATTTTATATTATTCTGAAACGAGACGGGTTTTGTATGGCCAGATTGTATTATTTGGGTGTTCGTGCATTAGGATGGATATGGTGGAGGGGGAGAGGACGGAAGGTTCCGGGAGAAGATTCTTGTATGAAAAAGACAGATCAAAAAACAGCCCCAAATGGAGAGACTAAAACAGTAATATCCGTAATTGCATTAGTGGTGTCTGCTTTAGCCTTGTACCAGTCGTGTGTGGCAAATAAGATTTCGAGAGACATTTCAGACATTACAAATCGCCCATATATATTGATTAACCACATAGTAGCCAATCTAGGCACCAGAATACCGACTGATGCGGATATTCGTCTGCCTATTGAATATCAATTTGCTTTTTTAAACAATGGCACTCTCCCCGCTTGGGTAACTCAGTATGATATATATGTTAATGGGACTAATGGCCCGATACATTTGATATTCGATACGGTGGTTAAGCCTGTAAAGAATTTTGTAATAGGTAAAAGTGAGAACGAAACCAGGGATTATCGTTCAATACTTATACAGAAAAAAGTTAATGATCCAAATATGCATGTCGATACATTTGAGACTGAAAAATACAAAATGCTATTGATAGTAGTCACCTACAAAACATTGGGTGATACTAAAAATGGAAATATATTCACAACGTGGCAGCTTGCTAAGTTCGGCCAGTTTCAAAACATAGAATGTGGAACAAATAGTATGACTGAAAAAGAAATAGGAAAACTCTTCAAGGAGCAAGAAAAAATATTTGAACTCAATGAGGCAAAATAACCCCGGATGCCTCGTACCGACTGCCGTTTTAGCTGTGCAAATAAGAATAGAAACTAGAAGTAAAGTCCCCTTTTTAAATTAAAGGAGAAAAATGAACCATATTGGTAGTGTAATTTGTATTGTTGGTTTTATTCTTATTTTTTTTGGTGCTTATAAAAAGAGATTAAATCCAGCGGTTATTTTAGCCTTGTCTTTCGCAACACTCATATTGGCGACATACCCAAGGGTTACAAAAATTGCGAATAGATGGTTGAATATTGATGTGGCAAAAGAGGAAATAAATGAGTTTGCTCAAGAACAAATGCGGACAATCAAGTCCACAGTGGAAGAAAATGAGGAATCAATAAAATTATTAACATCAAGTATGAACAGAGCATCGGACAAGATAGAAAGTCAGACAGTTGAAATGGTTAATTTGATTGAAACTGCGAAGAAATTACAAGATAAAACCGAGTATCAAGAAGTATCTCTTAAGAATATTGAAGAGGCTGTTAATGGTGCCAGAGAGAACATTGAACAGATGAGGCAAGAAGTCAGAAATATGAAAGAAGATGTTGAAAAAGCAAAAAATGATATTGAAAAGGTCAAAAAAGAAGTTTTTACCTCAGCCCTGTCAACTATCAAAACGACGTATTTACTTATTCAGACAGGAAATGAATTTGGGACAGAGAGAAAGATAAAAGCTGTGAAAGAAATTGAAAGTGATATAAACGAAGTACTTCCCATTATTATTCCAGACGATCAAAAAAGGAGAGAATGGATACGGGAGTTGAATACAATATTGCCTCAAAAACAATAGCCCCGATAGCCCCGGGACTTTGGTACAGTACCCCGGGACGGTTCCGGATAACTCCGTGATAACTCCGTACCGTTTAAGAACCCAAACCCAAACGTGTACCCGAAATCAAAGCTAAACCTGTACCCTAAAGTAATCCCAACCTCGTACCCGCAAAGTTCGTTTGACCCACTCAATACCCAATACGCAATACTCAATACGAGCCACGAGTCACGGGTCACGAGTCACGGCGAAGCCCCTCACCGTTTGCACTTTTGATCTCGCAAGTGTACCCCATTTTAAGGGTGAACGTGCCCACAGCTCTTTGTGCAAAATGTGTTAGTGACCATACATTTTCTTGTGAATTTGGCAAAAATTGCTATAATATTCACCAGTAATTTGTTGGTGAAATCGTATATTCATTCTAAAAAGGACGGATCATGAAAAATATTTTGAAATTCTCTGCGGTGCTTCTATTTTGCTTCATTTTGACCGGCTGCGGCACGACATCTTCCATGCAGTCAGCGAAAGGCAAGGGCTTCAAATTTGATACGACAAACAAATATAACACCGTTATTGTTGAAACGTTCACCGACAAAGTAACTGAGACCGACTCCGCCGAGAGCGAGATCAAACAGGTTTGCGAGGAGTTCCCCACGCTGATAGCGGAAGACATAAAAAAGGAAGGTGTCTTTAAGGAAGTTCTTAGGGAAGGGACGCCTGCCGCGAAAACTCTTGTTATTAAGGGCGAAGTAAATAAGATCATACGCGGGAACGCAGGTTTGAGGACTTTTGTGGGTTTTGGTTGCGGCAGTTCATATCTGGACGCTGTTGTAAAATTCTATGATGGTTCGACTAATGAACAAATAGGTGTTATCAATGTTAACAGAAATAGCTGGGTTCTCGGCGGCGTAATGGCCTCCGGACAGGATCCTTCCTCATATATGAAAGAAGCGTCTAAAAAAATAGCTGGCGAAGTCAAAAGACTTGCTGAATAATATAATAAAGGAGGGTAAAGTGAAAAGAGTTTCGTTGGTAGCGTTGTTAATGGCTGTAGTTTTTTTCACTGCCGGTTGCGGCACGATGATACGCGGGGCGGCAGGAACCAGTACCCCCGTTACGGTACGAACTGACCCTTCTAACGCCACTGTCATGATCGGCGGTATGGAACAAAAGTCACCGGCGGTGTTCACGCTTGAGAAAAAGAAAAATTACCAGGTTATTATCAAGAAGGAAGGATACAAGTCGACGATAATCAATCTAAGGTCGCAGGTAAAAGGCGGGGATGTCGGCACTTCTTTTGTGACCAACACACTTGCCTGGGGGTGGTGGACACTGGGCATAGGTACAGCCGTAGGAATGATCACTGACGCTTCAACGGGTTCAATGGTCGATCTTGACGCTGACGGTCTTTATGTGAAGCTTGAACCCGGGGAGGGCGAAAAGGTAATAGAAGCTTCGAGCTTGGTCCCAAAAAGCAAGTCAAGGAAACGCGATCCAGAAAAGGCAGGGGAAGCGGTAGAAGCTGCGGCCCCGGCCCCGTCGACGCAGGGCACTATAACCTCCGATACGCAGGCCCAGCCTGCCGAAAAACAAGCTCCGAAAGACGCGTCCAGACATAACATTTCGAACAATAACAATTTCGCAAAATAACTGATAGATCTGGCAAAGGGATGCGGCCAACCGTGTTCCTTTGCCAGGTCCCGTTTGAGTGAAAGTGTCCCTAACCCCCTAACGTTTACCGCTCCGTTCTCGATATATGACATACGCTATACGACATACTTGACCACTCAATACCCAATACACAATACTCAATACGCAATACGAATTATTTTTGAACGAAAACCCCTCCTCAGGTTGTCTCTTATAGTAGGACCCTGTTGTGAGATAACGTATCATACTTGCATCGGAAGTGGATATGTTGTATACTTTACAACATATGATGTAATAATCACAACAGGAGGTCTTTTGTGTCACTACTATTGGGAAACAGGTTGAGAAAAAGGGTCCTCGGGTATGTTTTTACCCATAAGGACGGAAAGTATTACGTGAGGGAGCTGGCTGCCATGATTGGAGTGGATCCGGGTAATCTTTCAAGGGAGCTCAGGCGTCTTGAGGAGGAAGGTATTTTTGTCTCTTCTGTTAAAGGCAGGGAGAAGTTCTATTCCCTCAATACCAAATATCCTCTTTTTGAAGAAGTGGAAAAGATAGTGTTCAAAACGGAAGGTGTGGAAGGAAGTCTTCGGGAACTTCTCGCGGGTTTTTCCGGAGTTAAGACGGCTTTCATTTACGGTTCTTACGCCCGGGGCGGGGAGAAAGCGGGGTCGGATATAGATCTTGCGGTTGTTGTAACAGGGGGTTTTGACGAAGACAAGTTCATCTTTTCGATCAGGGGGCTTGAGCGCAAACTTTCAAGGGACATAAATTATACGGCCTATCGTGAGAACGAATTCGATAAAAAGAAAAAAGAAAAAGGTTCTTTTGTGGCGGCTGTTGTAAATGGCAAAAAAATACTGCTAAAGGGTAAAATATGAAAATTGACAAAGAGATATCCAGGATGGAGAAAGAAGGCAAGCTTCGCAAACAGAAAGCCGGTCATCCGCAGATCGAAGGTCTTCTAAGAGAAGCGGTCCGGGACATCGAAGAGGCCCGTAAGATATTGAAGCTGGCCGAACGCGCGCCATACATTATGGCATATATGGCCATGCTTAAGACCGGCAGGGCGCTTCTGTTGCAAATGGGGTATGTGCCGGATGATGGAGCACAGCATAAGACCGTGGTTGAACTGACAGGGCTCATGTTGGGAGATGGATATAAAGCTACGACCGCGAGGTTCGAGTCCATGCGCCGTAAACGCAACGAAATGACCTATGAAGCAGGGGCACTGATATCGTCGAGAGACGCGGAAAAGGCCTTTGATGACGCCGTGTTGCTTATGATGGGTGTTCTTGCTGAAGTGAGAAGGCATAATCCTCAGTTCAAGTTTGAATTCGAAGAGTGAGAAAGCGCTCCACCCGCGCAATACCCAATACGCAACATTCAATACTTAATACTCAATACTCAATACTCAATACAAGCCACGCTTCCAAAATTTGTCATCGTGCGGGTCATATGTTAAACTTGTTACCATTGATAACAAGGAGAAAGTGTTATCGTAGAAAAAAAGCGAACATCATCTCACTCGCGGAATAGTTCCATGCCGCGCGTGAACAGAAAAAAAGCAGTGACGGTTCTTAAGGAGAAGTCGTGTTCTGTTGTGGGTATAGGCGCGTCAGCCGGCGGGCTTGAGGCGTTCACGAACCTTCTAAAGAACCTGCCGGCCGATACAGGCATGGCGTTCGTATTCATCCAGCATCTTGCGCCCAAGCATGAAAGCGTGCTGGATGAGATCCTTTCCCGCAATACCAAAATGCCGGTGCATACCGTAAAAAACAACGAACGCTTGAAGCCGAATAATGTTTATGTCATACCGCCCGATAAGGATATAAGTATCTCCGGTGCCACGCTTAATCTTAAGGAACCCTTGATAACGCGTGGCCAGCATATGCCTATCGACCGGTTTTTCTCTTCGCTTGCCGATGCTCGTGGCGCCGGCGCGGTCGGGATCGTTCTTTCGGGGACGGCCCACGACGGTACGAGCGGGCTTAAAGCGATCAAGGCCGCCGGAGGTATTACTTTCGCCCAGGATGAAAAAAGCGCCCAATATGCCGATATGCCCAGAAATGCCGTCGCCTCGGGTTTCGTGGACCTTGTCCTGTCGCCACAGGAGATAGCCTGGGAGCTGGCGAAGATCAACCGGTTCCCGTATTTAAGATATCCCAAAATGATGAGTGAGGGCAGTGAATTCCCTGAAAAAGGGGACGCGTTCGGCAGGATATTTTTCATGCTGAGCAGGGCGACGGGAGTGGATTTTACTTTTTATAAGCGACCTACGATCAACCGTCGTATCAAAAGGCGCATGCTTATTTGTAAGGTCGCCCGGATGGAGGATTATGTTGAGTTCCTGCGTGCCAACAAGGCGGAGCTGCAGGCCCTTTACGAGGACATACTTATCAGCGTTACGGATTTCTTCAGGGAACCGGAAGTCTACGCCGCGGTGAGAAAAAAAGTATTTCCCGCACTTATCAAGAACAGGCCGTCCGGTATTCCGATAAGGATATGGGTTCCCGGATGCGCTACCGGCGAGGAGGCGTATTCGATCGCCATATTTTTTCAGGAGTTCATGAGGTCGAAAGCGGTAGATATTCCGGTACAGATATTTGCCACCGATATCAGTGAAAAAGCCATAGCCAGGGCCCGTGCGGGGATATATCCTGAGAGTATCAAGGCGAACGTTCCGCCGGAGATCCTGAGGCGCTTTTTTGTGAAGACGGAGAGCGGTTACCGGATAAATAAATCCATACGCGAGATGTGCGTGTTCGCGAAGCACAATCTTATCAAGGACCCGCCTTTTTCCAATATGGATTTTATCAGCTGTCGCAACCTGCTTATTTATCTGGGAAGTGTCCTGCAGAAAAATGTCATACCTATGCTGCATTACGCGCTCAAGCCCGGCGGATTCCTTCTTCTGGGCGTATCTGAGGGTATAGGAGGGTTTTCGAACCTTTTCAGTCCGATCGATAAAAAACGCAAGATATATCTGAGGAAACAAGGGCGCAGGCTCCTGGAATATGAGTTCACGCCAGAGCGCTATAAGGTCGCGCAAGGAGAAAGGGTGGACGCTGCTTTCGAAAAGGTCCGCGATGTTCTTGACCCGCAGGAAGAGGCGGACCGCATTCTTCTGAACAAATACGTGCCGACAGCGGTCCTTATCACCGGAGAAATGGAAACATTGAGGTTCTGGGGGCATACAACCCCTTATCTGGAGCACGTTACGGGAAAAGCGAGCCTTGATTTCTTGAGGATGGTCAGGGATGACCTGGCCATGGATGTGCGCTCGGTAATCCATGAAGCCCAGAGTAAAAAGATCTCTGTCAAAAAAGAGAACATCAAGTTCCGGTGCGACGGCCGGTACAAATATGTGGATATCGAGGTTGTCCCGATAAAAGCCCATGTGCCCGGGGAGGATTGCTTTTTAGTTCTTTTTGAACAGCCGGCCATGGTCGCTTTGTCCGAAGGGATGGAAGTCGTGCCGGTCGAGACAAAGAGGGTCAAAGTAAATTCGGAACAAAGGGACAGGGAGATAACCCGGTTGCAGAACGAATTGGACAAGAGCAGGGAATACGCGCAGTCCGTTGTTGAGAGGCAGGAGACCGCCACTGAAGAACTTAAATCGTCGCTGGAGGAACTGCAGTCGACCAACGAGGAGCTCCAGAGCACCAACGAAGAACTTGAGACCGCCAAGGAGGAGCTGCAGTCGACTAACGAGGAACTGGCCACGGTCAACGAGGAACTGGAGAACCGAAACGTAGAATTGGACAAGCTCAACAATGACCTTATCAACCTTTTGAGCAGCGTGAATATCCCGATAGTCATGCTTGGAGAGGACTTGTGCATCCGGCGCTTCAATTCCCCCGCCCAGAAGATGTTTAATATCATACCGTCCGACGTGGGCCGAAAATTCACGAATATAAAGCCCGACATCGATATGCCTGACCCGGAAGAGATGATCTTAGGTGTCATTGAGTCCCTTAAGGGCAAAGAAATGGAGGTCCGCGACTCAAAAGGGCATTGGTATGATCTTGTGATAAGGCCCTATGTGACCATGGATAAAAAGATCGATGGGGTGGTTATCTCAGTGGTGGATATTGACAGGCTCAAGCGTGTTCTTGAGGAAGTGGAGAGGTTCCGCGCCTATGCCGAGAGCGTTATCCAGACGATACGCGAACCGCTGGTGGTCCTGGACCCGGACCTGAAAGTGGCCATGGCCAACCGTTCTTTTTACAGGTATTTCAAGATGACCCCCGGGGAGACCGTGTGTAAGTTCATTTATGATCTTGGCGGTAAAGAGTGGGACATCCCGCGGTTAAGACAATTGTTGGGGGACATCCTTCCCAAGAAGACGCAGTTCGAGGATTTCGAAATGGAGCACGATTTTCCCCGGATAGGGCAAAAGACGTTGCTTCTCAACGCCAGGAGGATAGTGGCGGAACAGGGGAAGCCGGACTTTATCCTGCTTGCGTTCGAGGACATCACGGAACGCAGGCGAACAGAAGAGATCAAAACCAACATGGTGAGGGACATTACGCATTCGTTAAAGACACCTCTGGCTACGGTAAAGATGTGCGTCGGGGAAAGTAGTGTGGCCATGAAGTCCGGGGACGTCGAGAAGACCGGTGTTCTTCATTCTATCATGTGTAATAATATCGATATCGCCCTGAGGAACGTGGACAATATCCTGGAGGCGGAATTACTGAAAAGGCCCGGCTCGCTTTCTGAAAAGAAAATGATCTCCTTGCGGAAAGTGACGGAAGAGGTGATAAGGGACTTTACGGGCCAGGTGGGAAGAAAAGACCTGGTTTTAAAGGTGGATATCCCGAAGTCGGCAGACGATATCCGGGCCAATAAGAAAGAGATGAAAATGCTTTTGAGCAATATTATCGATAACGCTATCAAATTCACCGATAAGGGCCGTGTCACTTTGTCGGCCAGGGCCGAAGGAAAAATGCTCAGGATAAAGGTCAGAGACACGGGGGTGGGTGTTTCGGCGAAAGATATGGCGAGGGTGTTCGATAGTTTTTACAAGAGTCATATCACGGTCCCGGGCGTGGGCATAGGCCTGACAATATGCAAGGGGATAGTTAGAAAGTACGGCGGCGATATCAGGATACTCTCCAAAGGCAAGAACAAGGGGACCACGATCATTATTACTTTGCCGAGAAACTGATAAGAGAGGTGACCATGATAAAAAAGATAAAGCGGATATTGATAGTCGAGGACGCGCCGGATATGCAGTATATTTACAGGTCTATTTTTGACAGGTATAAGGGCAAATATGAGATCGAGCTGGAGAACGACGCCAGGGAAGCTTTTAAGGAGATGAAAGAGAAGCGCTTCGATATGGTGATACTGGATATGATGATGGCGCCCATGGACGGAGAGACTTTTCACGCGATAGTCAGGGATGATCCGGACACAAAGGGTGTCCCGATAGTTATTGTCAGTGTTTTGCATCCGGAAGATCTGGCGCATTTAAAAAAGTTAAACCATATTACCATGCTCCGGAAGCCTATCACCGAAGAGAGACTGATGAAAGAGGTCAAAAAGATCATAGGATAAAGTCTTAAGAGATATACCTGTCCCTGCTGTTTACTCCGCACCACGCCTCCCTTGATCTTGATTTGTAAAACGTTATTACTCAGGTATAATTGCTTTAATATGGCCAGGTAATAAAACAAGTTACGGAGTGCAGGTGCGGGTAGTAAAGATATTCGTTGTGCTGACGGTCGTTATGGTGCCGGCGTGTTCAGTGCGCGCGGCGGAAGACACGCCGTTCTCCTCGACTCTTACCTTTTCGGAATTCTGCGGGAAAGTAATAGGATATTATCCAAAACTTAAACAACAGAATGCCGATATTGCGCTTGCCGTGGCCCGTAAGCTGGAGGCCATTTCCGGATTTTTGCCGCGGGTGCGCGGCGAGGCATCTCTCACCAAGGGTGACGATCCAGTCTACGTGTTCGGCACGCTTCTCCGGCAAAACAGTTTTCACGGTGACGATCTCGAGCTTTCCAGGCTGAACACGCCGCGACCGCGAAGCAATTACGGGTTTTCCGTTACGGGAGAGATGCCTATATTCGACGCTCTTCAGGCTATCTCCAGGACCCGTTCGGCGTCCCTAAAAGTGGAGGCCGCAAAGTACGGGGACGAGTTCGTTAAAACCGAGGCCATATTGGTCGCGATAGAGGCGTATTTGAAGGCGGTCGCTCTCGAAAAGGTACTTAGGTCGGCGGAGGAAGTGGCCAGCGATTCCGAAACTGACATAAAACAGGCGGAGGAACTGAAGGAAAAAGGGATGATACTTGGCGCCGATTATTATTCCGCGCGTGTGATGTTCGGCGGCGTGGTACAGACGAGGAACCGCCTTGCGAGAGAAAAACAGGCAATGCACGCTGTTATGAACATACTCATGGGGCGGGACCCGCTCGATGTGTTCGAGATAACAGGTGATCTTGAAAGTCCGTCGGCGGATGAGCGGCCCATCGGTGAATGGTTTGACGAAGCGCTCAGGTCAAGGCGCGATCTTTTGGCCGCGGCGAAGGCCGTGGAGGCCCAGGACGCCGAGGTCCGGCGCGAGAAATACACCGTTCTTCCCAGGATAAACGCTTTCGGGAGCCTGGAAGAGGATACCCATTCCCTTGACTCGAACGGCGGACAGAACTATATGATGGGCCTTAAGGCGCAGATGGACCTCTATGATCCGTCCTATCCTTCACGGGTAAAAGCGGCCGAAGAGACCCTGAGAAAACTCAAATACGATAAGACGATGCTTGAGGACGCGATAAAGAAGGATCTCTCGGAGGAATTCTCGCGGTACAACGCCGCCCAAGACAATGCGTCCGTGCTGCGGGGCATGTATGAAGACGGCGCCGAGGCCGTCAAGCTCATGATGCCGCTTTACCGCGAGGGCAGGAAATCCATCGCAGACCTTATCGAGATGAGGCAGGCTTATCTGGGCGCCGCCAAAGGTTATTACGGGCTTCTGTCGGAAGCGGAAGCTTCGCGTTCGAGAATGCTTTTTCTCTCCGGGCAGCTGGGCGAGGAAAGCGCCTGGGATATCGCCGAGAGGATAGGTGAATGATATGGGAGACACCGCGTGCGGAAAAATGCAGGGGTTTCTCGGTTCGGTCATCTGTATTTTCGCGAGATCGAAGATAACCCCGCTTATTATTATTTCGTCCATACTGGTAGGATTTTTCGCAGTGGCCAATCTTCCGCGTGAGGAAGAGCCTCAGATAGCCGTTCCTATGTTCGACATATTCGTCTCCTATCCCGGCGCGACCAGCGAGGAGGTCGAACGGAGGATAGTCGATCTTGGCGAGCGCAAGCTCTGGGAGATACCCGGCGTGGAGTACATATATTCGACGATCGAGGCGGACGGCGCCGTGATAATGGTCCGGTTCAGGGTGGGCGAGAACGTCGAAAAAAGCCTTATCAATCTTTATACCAAAGTGTATGCTAATCTCGATCTTTTACCGCGAGGGGCTTCGCAGCCGCTTATAAAATCCAGGTCCATAGACGATGTGCCGATACTTGGTCTGACCTTCCACAGTGCCGAGAGGGACGCGGTGTCGCTAAGGAAAGTGGTCGCCGCCGTTCAGGAAGAAGTTAACGCCATTCCAGATATATCCGAGACCAATATCATAGGCGGCCGGAAACGGCAGTTCCAGGTGTTCCTTGACGAGAAAAAGATGAGGGACAGGCTTTTGACACCGCAGGAAGTGGCGGACACCATCCGCAGGTCCAATGTGAAAGAGACGGCAGGGCATATCTACAGCGGGCCGGAGATATTGAACGTGGAGGCTGACGGTTTTTTACGTTCGAAAGAGGACCTTGAGAACGTGGTCGTTGGGGTGAGCCAGGGCGCGGTCGTTTACCTTAAGGACATATCCACGGTGCAGGACGGGCCTGACGAGACGGACACGGGTGTAAATACAAGGTATGGTGCGGCGTCCCCTGAAAAAGAAAAAGGGCCTTTCGGGGCCGTGACGCTTTCTGTGTCTAAACGGAAAGGCGCGAACGCCGCGAAACTCTGCGAAGAGGTCATAGCGAAGACCGATGAACTCCGCGGTACCGTCATTCCGGGGGATGTCGTTCTTACCGTGACGCGCGATTATGGCGAGACCGCGAACGAGAAATCCAACGAGCTCCTTTTTCATATGGCTATAGCCGTTCTTGGTGTGACGCTCTTTATCGCGTTCGCGCTGGGCCTCAGGGAATCATGCATAGTGGCAATAGCCATTCCGATGACACTTTCGCTTACACTGGCGGCGTTCTATTTTCTGGGTTTTACGTTGAACAGGATAACGCTCTTTGCTCTGATATTCTCGATAGGTATCTTGGTCGACGATCCGATCGTGGACGTTGAGAACATTGTGCGGCACCTGCGCTTGCCGGTCAATCGGGGTCGGCCTATCCTTGAAGTAACGATCGAAGCCGTCAAGGAAGTGGGCAGCCCGCTCATCCTGGCGACGCTGGCCGTTATCGCGGCGATACTGCCCATGGCTTTTGTGAGGGGCCTTATGGGGCCTTACATGCGGCCTATACCTATCGGAGCGAGTATGGCGATGATATTCTCCATGATAGTCGCTTTTGTGGCGACGCCGTGGGCGGCATATAAGATACTCGGGAGCGCTCATCTCAAGGGGAAATTAAAAGGGCACGGCGAAGGTGAAAAAGAGGACTTCCTTACGAAGCTTTACAGGTCTTACATGACACCTTTAATATACAAACCGAAAGTGCGCGTTATTTTTATCGGTGCGGTGGCCGGCCTTTTCGTTCTTTCGGTGCTCCTTGTTCCGCTTCGCGCGGTAAAGGTCAAGATGCTCCCGTTCGATAACAAGAACGAGTTCCAAGTAGTACTGGATATGCCGGACGGCGCTTCTTTTGAAAAGACAAGCGCAGTTATCGATGAAATAGCGGGCTATCTGGCATCGGTGCCTGAGGTCAAGAACATACAGGCGTATGTGGGAACGAGCGCGCCTTATAATTTTAACGGTCTTGTGAGGCATTATTTTCTGCGTTCAAGGCCGCATCAAGCGGACCTTCAGGTAAATCTTGTAGGGAAAGATAAACGCAAGAGACAGAGCCACGATATAGCGAAAGATATCCGTCCAAAGGTGCATGAAATAGTTACAAAGCACGGCGGGCACGTACAGGTCGCGGAGGTCCCGCCGGGTCCGCCGGTCCTTTCTACGCTTGTTTTTGAGATATACGGTCCCAGCCTGGAAGGACAGGAGGAACTCGCGAAAAAGATCGAGCGGCTTTTGGGCGAAAGCAAAGGGATAACGGACATAGATACATACGTCGTATCACCTGAAAAACTTTTGAGGCTCAGGATAGACGCCCAGAAGGCGTCGCTCAACGGTATCCCTGTTCCGGCCGTGGCCAATACCATCGCCATGGCGATCCAGGGGACGGCCATAGACTTGGCGCATCTTTCGGGAGAGTACGAACCCGTCGAGATAGTGTTGAGGCTCCCGAAAGAAAAAAGGCAGGATCTCGGGGCTCTGCTTGATATAACTCTTTTGACTAAATATGGTTCGGAGATACCTTTGAAAGACCTTGTGACCGTTGAAAAAGGCTTCAAAGACAGGACCATTTATCACAAGAACCTTATGCGTGTTTCTTACGTGATAGCGGACGTGTCCGGAAAGTACGAGAGCCCTGTCTATTCCATACTCGACCTGAAGGGAAAAATAAAGAATATACCGCTGACACAGTTTTTTACGCGGCAGCCGTCGTCCAACGAAACGTGGTCTATGAAATGGGACGGAGAATGGCAGATCACTTACGAAGTGTTCCGTGACCTGGGGATCGCGTTCGCGGCGGTCTTGATATTGATCTATGTACTGGTAGTAGGGTGGTTCCAGTCGTTCAAGACGCCTTGGGTGATAATGATCCCGATACCGCTGACACTGATAGGTATACTTCCCGCGCATGGGTTGTTCAACGTGTTCTTTACGGCCACGTCGATGATAGGGCTTATCGCCGGCGCGGGTATCGTTGTGAGAAATTCCATCATCCTCGTTGATTTTATACGGCTCCGGGTGGAGCAGGGCGTACCGTTGGAAGAAGCGGTCATAGACGCCGGGGCGAAACGTTTCCGGCCGATGCTGCTTACGGCCGCGGCAGTCGTTGTGGGCGCTTCCGTAATATTGTTCGACCCGATATTCCAGGGCTTGGCCGTTTCTCTTATGGCAGGTGAGATCGCTTCGACGGTGCTTTCCCGTACGGCCGTGCCTGTGATATATTATTTGTCGGTAAAAAAGAGCGCTTAATAGATAAAAAGGAGAACTGACATGGAGAGGATATTGCGCGGTATTGCCGGGTTGTTTATCCTGGTAAGCCTTTTGCTTGCGTATTTCGTAAGCCCGCTATGGTTATGGTTCACAGCTTTCGTCGGGCTAAATCTTTTGCAATCCGCCTTTACTGGTTGGTGCCCCATGATGTGGCTTTTGGGTAAAATGGGGATAGGGAATAAGAACTTATCCTGTGAGTGCGGGAAGTGACTGAAAAACAAGGAGGGAACATGTTAAAAAAGATCTTTTTGGGTTCGTTAGGAGTGCTCTTATTTTTAACCATGCTTGCTATATCTCCGGTGTTCGGGGAAGATACCGCACAACGTATTCCGCTCATCGGGGAGGATGCTCCGGCATTTACTGCTGAGACGACGCAGGGTAAGATAAATTTTCCGTCGGACTTTAAAGGTAAATGGGTGATACTTTTTAGTCATCCAGCCGATTTTACGCCGGTATGTACGACCGAATTTATGACGTTCGCGAAAATGATGCCGGAGTTCGAAGCGCTTAATTGCCAGCTGATAGGCCTCTCGATCGATTCTATATATAGCCATATCGCGTGGCTCAGGACCATCAAGGAAAAGATAAAATACAAAGATATGGAGAATATGGAGGTCAATTTCCCGTTGATAGCGGACATCAAGATGGACGTTGCCAAGAAATACGGTATGCTTCAGCCCTCCGCGAGTGACACCAAGGCAGTGCGTGCGGTGTTCTTTGTCGATCCAGTTGGCAAGATCAGGGCGGTCATATATTATCCGCTCTCGAACGGCAGGAACTTCCAGGAGCTTAAAAGGCTGCTCATAGCGATGCAGACCGCGGACGCTCAAGGTGTAGCCACGCCCGCCGACTGGCAGCCGGGAGATGATGTTATCGTTCCGCCTCCGGGGTCATGCGGCACGGCGAAGGAGCGGGTCGACAATGCCGGTAAGGATTATTATTGCCTCGACTGGTTCATGTGTTTCAAAAAACTCGCGAAAGAAAAAACCGGTATACAGACGGCTGGGAAGAAATAAACGGATCGTCATTGTGTTACGAAAAACAGTGCAGTGTGCAGAGTGCGGCGCTTAAAAGTGTGACGCCGTGCTCTGCACTGTTGATAGGAGGCGATCATGTGGTGGAAATGGACTTTGTTCGTGCTGGCCGCTCTATCTATCATAGCTTGTATTATCAGCACTACGATCGATTGGATAAAAGGCGAGACCGGCCCGTTAGGGCCGAGGCCCGAGAATTGGTGGGGCTGTGGCGTCTTTACGATAGTATTGCTGCTCGTTATGATATGGCTCGGTAAGCATCTATTCAAATGATCGTTGGTTATATCCCAACTACATACTACGAACTTTGCACTGCTTATTTGCTTGTTAAATTTTAAAAAGTTGGAATATTTCTTGTTTTTGGTATAATGAATTCGAGAAACTCAGTAATTAAGCCGGTTTAAAAGGATCAGTGATGGAAGACAGGCGGAAATACCCACGATACGACCTATCACATAAGGGTATTTGTGATGATATGTCGCAAGCCGTTCTAGATGAGGGTTTCGAGACCGAGAACGTTTCGCGTGGAGGGTTACGGATAAAACACAAAGCTCTTATTCCCGAAGGTAGAATATTTTGCGTAAAAATCTACAATCCGATCTATGATACTCCTCTGGATGCATCGGCAAGGGTGATCTGGAGCAGAAAGACGGAAGATGGTACGGTGATCTCCGGTCTTGCTTTTACCCGTGTGGGATGGATAGAGTGCGATAAGTTGTTCGTCCCCGAGGTCGTCGCCTGCGAGTAATCTGCAAAGAGCCAAGTGCGTCTGTTTGTCACGATTCACGGAGTCATGCGCGGGTCCTGTCTGGGGTGTCACCCTGCGCTTCTCCATCGTGCGATGCTCGGGTGCCACCCCAGCCACCCGCGTAATACCTGCTTCGGCGGTTTCAGGAAAATATCGATCGGACATCAAGTCATTCTCGGCATATCATAAAATTAAGCATTACGCAATACTCAATACCCAATACGCAATACGAGCAACGAGCCCCGGTTTATCCCTTGACATGGCTTCTGCAATATATTATAGTGATATCAGTATTTAGTGTTCTTCGTGATAAGTGGGCGAAACTGTCCCACTTATTTTTTTAATAAGGCCACAACTTACGGAGCGATAGCGAACGTAAGTTGTATGGTCGAATTAATCCCCTCTGCATGCTTGCGAAGCAAGCAAAGGGGGGATAGAGTATGAGCAAGTTATTAGGGGTAAAGATTTGGTCATGGAAAGCGGAAGATTACCTGAAAATTTGATCGCATTCATTAATGAAGAGGCTTGTAAGAGCAATTACAGGGTTGTTGATGTTACTTCTAAGGGCAGGGGGACTTTAAGTATTGAGATAGTTCTCGACAAGGAAGGCGGGATATCGGCCAAGGAATGCGGCGATTTCAACAGGCTTATCGTTGCATGGATAGATGCGAACGGCCTTTTTAACGGCTATTATGTTCTTGATGTCTGTTCGCCGGGGCTCGACAGGGAGCTTGTCACGATAAACGATCTTAAGTGGGCGGAAGGCAGGGGAGTATGCGTGATGACACGGGAGCCTGTAGATGGAAAGACCCGGTTCATCGGGAAACTCATTGGGCCGGTTAATGAGGCGGAGCTTGTGATAGAGGATGTTGAAGGGCAGAGGACGCGTATCGAGCGGAAAAAGGTGTCGAGGGCCCAGTTACATTTCGTAAAATAAGAGGGTTTAAAATAAACGGAGAGACAAATGAACGGAGAACTTTTAACGGCGCTTGAAAGACTGGAAAGAGAAAAAGGGATAAGTAAGGAGATCCTGATCTCGGCCATCGAGAGCGCTCTCGCGAGCGCGGCCGTGAAGATGCTTGGGGAAGAGGATGTCGCGAAAGAGGACATTTCCGTCAAACTAAACACCAAGACCGGAGAGATAGAGGTCTATAGAGGCGACGAAAAGGTAAAGAGCGAGCAGTTCGGCAGGATCGCCGCCCAGACCGCCAAACAGGTGATGATACAAAAGATACGCGAAGCCGAGCGCAACGTGATATCCGGCAAATACGCGGAGATGGAAGGCGCCATAATCAGCGGCGCTGTCCACCGTTTTGAGAAAGGCAACGTGATACTTGAGCTCAATGACGCCGAGGCTGTCATTCCGAAGACGGAGCAGAGCCCGAGAGAGAGGTTTCGCCAGGGGGAGACCATTCGCGCGTATCTTCTCAAGGTTGAGAAGAGAGGCAGCGGCGTGGAGATAATCCTTTCCCGTGCGGACGCGGGGTTCGTGAAGAAACTTTTCGAACTGGAAGTGCCGGAAATATCACAGGGTATAGTGGAAGTAATGGCGGTGGCCAGGGAAGCCGGCGAGAGGACCAAGATAGCTGTTCGTTCGAAGGATGAAAAAATAGATTGTGTAGGCGCGTGCGTGGGCATGCGAGGGTCGCGTGTGAAAGAGATAGTGAAAGAGCTTTCGGGCGAGAGGGTGGATATCGTGCGCTGGAGCGACGACATCAGGGAGTTCGTCACGGCCGCGGTAAGCCCTGCGGAAATATACAGCATGGATGTAGACAGAAGCGCCAAAGAAATTAAACTGACGGTTACTAAAGACCAGCTGGCGCTTCTTATCGGGAAGCGCGGCAGGAATATCAGGCTCGCGTCGAAACTCGTCGGGTGGGAGATCAAGGCCGAGGTCATAGAAGAAGTCGGGGATTTTCCGCTCAAGGATATCGCGGCTCTCAAGAAGAAAGTGCTCGCTATGCTGGAAGGCGCGGGTTATCTTAATGTCTCTCAAGTGCTTGATATAGGGCCGGAGGGACTTGCCAAGATCGAAGGGATAGACGAGGATGCCGCTAAAGAGATCATTGAGATATGTGAGAGTGCTGTGGAAAAAGCTAGTGACGCGAAAGAAGCGGCTTCCGTCGAGGAAGGCGGGGCTGAAGATATAACGGAAGCGGAAAAGGAAGAAACGCCGGCCGAGGAAAAGAAAGAAGTGGCCGAGGGAGAGAAAGAAACGGGTGAGGAAAAAACGGAAGAGGGCGCCGAGAAACCTAAGGCCAGGAAAAAGAGCGTAAAAAAGGCCGCGAAAACCACCAGGAAAAAAAACAAAGAAGAGTAACGGACAGGTGAAAAATGCCGATTAAGGTCATTGATCTCGCGAAAGAACTTGGGGTATCGAATACTGAACTTGTTGACGCTTTGCGCAAGTTATACGTTGACGTAGATGACGAGAACTCGCGTGTCAACGATAAAATTGCCGATCTTATGCGCGTCAAATTGGGCGCGCCCAAAGAGGCCAAAAAGAAGAAGGCCAAAAAGGAAGAGAAGGCGGCGCCGGCAAGGAAGACGAAAAAAACCGCTAAAATAGAAGAGGAGGCGGAAGAAACCAAGGGGAAAGTGACCGAAGAGAAAAAAGAAGAACTTCCGACAAAAGAAGTTCAGGAGTTTCCGGAGCAAACAGCCGAACAGTCCGTAGTGAAAGAAGAAAAAACGCCGGAAGCCAAGCCCAAAGAAGAGGACAAGAACTCTCCTACCGTTACAAAAGTCCGCAAGGTAGTGGTAGTAAAAGCCGCCGCCACGGCGATAGAACCTCAGCAGACCAAAGAATCGGCGCTGCTGAAAGAAGAGAAAGAGAAGAAAGAGCTTGCGCGTAAGATATTTAAGAAGAAAAAGAAAACTGTCTATGAGCGCGATGAAGATATTGTTGACGCTGTTGAGCCTGTTGATGTGATCGACATGCCGATCGTAGCGGCGCCCGTGGCGCCGGCCGCTCCGGCGAAGCCCATGAAAAGGCATATCACAGTTGCAAAAAAGAAACCGGAGATAGGGCGCGAGGAGATAAAACCGTATCAGGGGACGGCTTTTCAAAAGATAGAGATGCAGGTGCCGATAACCATTCGCGGTATAGCTGTCAAAGTTAACAAGCGTACGAACGATCTTATTCAGTATTTGATGAAAAAGGGTGTGCTTGTCAACATAAACCAGGCGCTGGATGAACCGGTGGTCCGTGAGCTTTTGAAGGACCTTGGGTACGAACTTGAGTTGTCACGGACAATCGAAGAGGATCTCATGGCGGAACACCGCGAGCCCGAAAAAGAAGGCACGCATCTTCGCGCCCCGGTCGTTACGTTCATGGGACACGTTGACCACGGTAAAACTTCGCTTCTCGATTATATCCGGAAAACCAAGGTTGCCAAAAAAGAAAAAGGCGGTATAACCCAGCATATAGGGGCTTATCAGGTAGAGACGCCGAAAGGAGCCATCACTTTTCTTGATACACCGGGCCACGAGGCCTTTACCGCAATGAGGGCGAGAGGCGCCAACGCCACGGATATCGTGGTTCTGGTTGTCGCCGCCGATGACGGTGTTATGCCGCAGACGAAGGAGGCGATAGACCACGCGCAGGCCGCGGGGGTCCCGATAGTTGTGGCGATAAATAAATGTGACCTTCCGAATGTGAACCCGGACAAGGTCAAGTTCGCTTTGCAGAAAGAGAATATTCTTTCCGAAGATTTCGGCGGCAAGACAGTGATGGTAAAAGTATCGGCCAAGACGGGAGAAGGCGTGGACACTCTTCTCGAGATGCTGCTTCTTGAGGCAGAGATGCTGGAACTTAAGTCCACTCCGGGTATCAGGGCAAGGGGCGTTGTTGTAGAAGGCAGGAAGAGCGCCGGCCAGGGTGTTATGGCCACGCTGTTGGTCAAGAACGGGACTTTGCGCGAAGGGGACCTCATCCTTACGGGGATATATTTCGGAAAAATAAAAGCTATGCTCAATGACCGGGGTGAGCGGATAAAAGAGGCTCCGCCCGCGACTCCTGTAGAAGTATTGGGGCTCGAAGGTGTGCCTGAGGCCGGAGATGAATTTTTTGTGGTAAAAGACGAGAAAAAGGCGAGAACGCTCGCTCTTCTTAAACAGGACGAGATCAAAAAGAAAAAAATGATCGGGAGCCAGCGGATAACATTGGAGGATTTTCACAGCCATCTCGTTAAGGGTGAAGTTAAAGAGCTTAAGATAATCCTCAAGGCCGATGTTCAGGGATCGATCGAGGCCATCGTGCATTCTCTCAGTGATCTTTCTACCGAAGAGGTGAAGTTGAATTTCGTGCATACGATGGTCGGAGATATTAATGAATCGAATGTTATGCTGGCCATGGTCTCGAACGCCGTCATAATCGGGTTCCATGTCAAGGTAGAACCCAAGGCGGAGTCTCTGGCGAAACAGGAAAGTATAGACGTGCGTGTCTACGACGTTATCTATGAGGCACAGGATGATGTGAAAGCGGCTATGGAAGGTCTCTTGGAACCGATAGAGCAAGAGGTGTTCCAGGGTGCCGCGCAGATAAGGGAAGTGTTTCCTTCCAAGATAGGTAAAGCTGCCGGGTGTATCGTTACGAAAGGCGTGATACACCGCAAGGACCGCATAAGACTGAAACGGTCGAAAGAAGTGATATTCGAGGGGACGATATCCGATCTTAGAAGGTTCAAGGACGATGTGAAAGAGGTAAAGGATGGTTTTGAGTGCGGTATCTCTTTCAATAATTTTAATGAGTTCCGCGCCGGCGATGTTATAGAGGCGTATATGATCGAGAAGGTCGCCAGGCGTTTGGAAAAACCGAAGAAGTAGTTCGTTCATCGTTTTTCGTTTGTCGTTATTCGAAAAAGCTCAAATAACTAAAAACTGACAACGATAAACGAACAACGATAAACAAACTTAATCCGGAGTTTGGTCGAAATGCGCAAGAACGTACTTAGCGGTATGAGGCCGACAGGCAGACTTCATCTCGGACATTTGTTCGGTGCGTTGACCAGTTGGGTGAAATTTCAGGAAGAATACAACTGCTTTTTCATGGTGGCCGACTGGCACGCCCTCATGAGCGAATACGAGAACCCCTCGGATATAAAGAAGAACAGCATCGAAGTAGCGAAAGACTGGATCGCCTGCGGCATAGATCCCGAAAAAAGCGTGATCTTCATACAGAGCATGGTGCCGGAACATCTTGAGCTCGCGATGGTGTTCGGCCTTATTACACCGCTCGGCTGGCTTGAACGCTGCACGACTTACAAAGAACAACTCAGGGAACTTAAAGGACGGATGCTCGCCACGTATGGTTTTTTGGGGTATCCCGTGCTCCAGGCCGCGGACATCGCTCTTTATAACGCGCATGCCGTTCCCGTCGGCGTGGACCAGCTCCCTCATCTTGAGCTTACAAGGGAGATAATCCGGAAGTTTCACGGCCTGTACAAGAAACAGATATTCGAAGAGCCCGAACCGATACTTACAAAGGTCTCGAAACTCGTGGGCCTTGATAACAGAAAAATGTCGAAGAGTTACGGTAATTTTATAGCTCTGGCGGATGATGCCGAGACCGTTAGAAAGAAAGTCTCCAGCATGTATACCGATCCCAAAAGGGTACGTGCGGACATCCCCGGAGAAGTCGAGGGGAACCCCGTATTCATTTATCACGATATTTTTAATTCCAATAAAGAAGAGGTCGAGGACCTTAAAACGCGTTACAGGGCGGGTAAAGTGGGTGATGTGGAGGTCAAAAAAAAACTGGCCGACGCGCTTAATGATTTCATGGAGCCGATACGCGAGAGAAGGAAACATCTCACGGATGAACGTGTGCATGACATGCTCATTCAGGGGTCCCAAAAAGCCCGTTTTGCCGCGCAGAAGACCATGGTGAAGGTCAAAAAGTGTTTGCATCAAGTAATTGATTAATAAGTGGCCCGTGACCCGTGATCTGCGACCCGATGAGGAAAACACGAGACACGAGCGACGGGTCACGGAAGTTATGTTTGAGTGAATATTATGTCATATAAAGTAAAACTCAATCTTTTTGAGGGGCCGCTGGATCTGCTTCTTTTTCTTATAAAGAAAGAGAAGATAGATATACATGATATACCGATCGCGAAGATCACCGAACAGTATCTCTCTTATCTGGAGGTCCTGCAACTTTTGGACCTGAACCTGGCCGGCGAGTTCCTTCTGATGGCGGCCACTCTCATACACATAAAGAGCAAGACACTTCTTCCCCCGGAGGAGAACCCGGAAGAGGAAGTAGCCGAGGAGGACCCGAGAGAAGAGCTTGTAAGGAGACTCCTGGAATACAAAAAATTCAAAGAAGCGACCAGGGAGCTTCAGGAGATGCGCGACAGGAGCCGGTCCCTTTTTATGCGTAAAGGAGAGGGCGAGAGGAACAGGATATTCGTGGACGGTGGAGAGTATTTCGAGGCGAGCCTTTTTGATCTTATAAGCGCTTTTAAAAAGGTCCTCGCGAACGTATCAAAACAGAAGTTCCACGAAGTCGTTAAGAACAAGTTCACCGTAAAAGACAAGATACACTATATTTATCACCTTCTGGCGCAGGAGAAGAAGGTGCTTTTCTCGGCGCTGTTCCAGGGGGCCACGGCGAAGGACGAGGTCATCGCCACTTTTCTGGCGGTCCTTGAACTTATGAAGCTACGTGAGATCATGGTAGTGCAGAAAAGTTTCTTTGATGAGATCGAGATAATACGTAACCCCGAGATCGCGGCGGGGGCGCCTGAAGTGAAGGTCCCCGAAACCAACGCCGCGTGATAGCCGGGTGTGCAAAGAGGAAGAGACGGAAATGGAAGACAGAAAAAGGTTAAAGAACATCATTGAGGCGCTCCTTATAGCTTCCGGTGACGGGATAAGCCGTGAAGAGCTGGGTAAGGTCCTGGGTGATACCGAAATGAAAGAGGTCGACGAAGCTCTGTCCCTTCTAAGGGAAGAATACGAGAATTCCGAAAGGGCATTTAGCATAAAAGAGATCGCGGGCAAATGCCGCGTTGTCACGAAACCGGAATACATGCCGTGGATAAATATACTTTATGAGCAGGTTCCGGAAAGATTGAGCGGGCCGTCACTCGAGACGCTCGCGATAATCGCGTATAAGCAGCCTGCCACGCGCGCGGAGATAGAAAGTGTGCGTGGAGTGAACGTCGGAGGTGTTCTTAAAACGCTTCTTGAAAAAGAACTTATATTTATAAAAGGCCGCAGGAACGTCGTCGGTAAACCTCTTGTCTACGGCACGACGGACAAGTTTCTGGAGATGTTCGGGCTTAATTCGCTTCAGGACCTTCCCGCTCTCAGGGACTTCAGTGAGGAGGACCTGGAGTATGGCAAACCGCGTGAGGACGATATAATCCCTCTGGGGAGCGAGGAAAAAGAAGAAGTTGCCGCTCTCATGGCGGACGAGGAAGCGGTGTCCGGAAAAGAGTGCGCGAAGTCCACGGAGAACGATGAAGGGCAGGAGACTGTTGGAGAGCGAACGGCAGGAACGGACATGGAAGTAAAAAACAGCGAGGGACAATGAAAAAAAGGAAATTGGACGACCTGCGAAAAGAGATAAACGGGATAGATCAGAAAATAATCGAGCTTTTGGGCCGTAGGGGTAATATCACCCATGCTATAGGGAATGTAAAAAAGGCCAAGAAACAGCCGATCTATTCTTCGGAAAGGGAGTGCCTTGTTTACAAAAATATTGTCAGCAAAAATAAAGGCCCGCTCTCGGACGATTCCCTGAAAGCGATATACAGAGAGGTCATGTCTGCCTGTCTTTCGCTGGAACACCCGATAGTGGTCGCGTACCTGGGGCCGGAAATGACATTTACGCACCAGGTTTCCATGGAAAAATTCGGTTCGAGTGTAAAATATCTTTCATGCGACAGTATAACCGATGTTTTTAAGGAAGTGGAAAAAGGCAATGCCGATTACGGTGTTGTGCCTATTGAGAACTCTATCGAGGGCGCGGTCAGCCATACGATGGACATGTTCGTGAACTCGCCGCTCCTTATATGCTCCGAGGTATATCTCAGGATCAGCCACAGCCTTCTTAGCAGGGCCAAGAGCATGAACTCTATCAAGAAGATATATTCTAAACCGGAGGTTTTTGGGCAATGCAGGGCGTGGCTTGAGGTGCACTTGGCGAGCGCGAGATTAGTGGAAGCCGCCTCGACCGCGAAAGCGGCCGAGATAGTCTCGCACCATTCCGATTCTGCGTGCATCGCGAGCGAGATGGCGGCCCCGTGTTATCAGCTTAATGTGTTGGCGAGGGCCATCGAGGATCTCGCTGACAATACGACAAGGTTCCTTGTGATCGGCAAGAACATGGGGAAGGTAACCGGAAGGGACAAAACGTCGCTTGTTTTTTCCGTCAAAGACAGGCCGGGGGTCCTTCATGACATGCTTAACGCGTTCAAGAAACGCGGGATAAATCTTACTAAAATAGAATCGCGTCCTTCCAAACTCAAGGCGTGGAAATATTATTTCTTCCTGGATATGGATGGGCACTGTGAGGACAAAAAAGTCAAAGGGGCGCTCAAGGAACTTCAAAGAAAATGCAATTTCATGAAGATACTTGGGTCGTACCCTAAGGGATAAGAGTGGTTGATTCGTTTATCGTTGTTCGTTTATCGATGTTAGACGAACTTTTAAGCGATTCGAAAAACAAGAAACGATCAACGAAAAACGAGAGCGCAGGAAAGAGGATCGTAATATGGGAAGATCTTGGAAAAAACATTTAGACGATATTAAACCGTATATTCCCGGCAAACCTATCGAAGAGGTGAAAAGGGAAATAGGGCTTTCGAAAGTAATCAAACTCGCGTCCAACGAGAACGCTCTCGGCCCGTCCGCTTCGGTGATAAAAGCGATGGTCAAAGCGGCTCCGAGTGTTAATCGTTATCCGGACGGCGGTTGTTTTTATTTGAAGCGGGCATTGAGCGAAAAACTTTCTATTCCGGAAGACAGTTTTATTTTCGGTAACGGTTCGGATGAGGTAATACTTCTGGCACTGCGCGCTTTTGTCGCCGCAGGTGACGAGGTAGTGGTGGCGGACCCGACTTTCCTTATATATCACATAGCTTCGATGGTGAGCGGAGCTAAAGTACGTACGGTGCCGCTTAAGGACCTGAAGTATGACCTCAAGGGCATGCTTAAAGCCATGAACGGAAAGACCAAGGCGGTCTTTATCGCCAACCCGGATAATCCTACGGGAAGCTATGTGACCGACGGAGAACTCAGGGAATTCATCGAGAAGGTCCCTGAAGATGTGCTTGTTTTTCTGGACGAAGCCTATTATGAATTCGCGTCGGGAGGCGATTATCCGGAAACGCTGGACCTTATAGAACGCGCCGACCGGAATATCGTGATCGCGAGGACTTTTTCAAAAGTGTACAGCCTCGCGGGGCTCAGGTTGGGTTACGGCATGGCGCGGCGCGAAATAGCGGCCGTGATAGACAAGGTGAGGGAACCTTTCAATATCAATTCCATGGCGCAGGCTGCGGCGGTCGCCGCGATCAAGGACAAAAAGCATCTGACGAAATCGCTCGCTCTTGTTAAAAAAGAGAAAAAGAGATTTTATAAAGTGTTCGATTCCGAGGGATTGAAATATGTTCCTTCAAAGACCAATTTCGTACTTGTGGATACCGCTCGTGACTCAAAACAAGTGTTCAGGTATCTATTGGAGCGAGGAGTGATCGTGCGTGAGATGACGCCATGGAACCTTGAGGGTTATATCAGGGTAACGATGGGGCTTCCGGAAGAGAATGACATGTTCTTTAAGATATTAAAGAAAGCGTTGAAGGAAATACCGAAGTGTATATAGCATATCGCATGTCGTATAGCGTATGTCGTGGGTTTAACGAACTTTTTTCAAGCACGACATACTACATACGATATACGACATACGAAAAAAGGGAGCTTTTATGATAATAGTACTCAGGCCCGACGCCACAAAACAGGAAATAGACCATCTGATAGAGAAGATAAATAAGCTCGGCCTTAAACCCTGGCTCTCTGAAGGCGTCGAAAGAAAGATCATAGGCGTTATCGGTGAGGAAGATGCCCTGCGTTCCGTTCCGCTCGAAGGTATACCCGGCGTCGAAAAGGTCCTTCCTATATTGAAGCCGTATAAGCTCGCGTCACTTGATTTCCAGAAAGAACCTACTGTGGTGGACCTGGGCAGGGGCGTCAAACTGGGTGGCAAAAATTTAGTTGTGATGGCGGGTCCGTGTTCCGTCGAGAACCGGGACATGTTGCTCGCGACGGCGGAAAAAGTGAAAAAGGCGGGAGCGACCGTGCTGAGGGGCGGCGCGTTCAAACCCAGGACAAGTCCGTATGCCTTCCAGGGATTGGGCGAGGAAGGATTAAAGTATCTGGCCGAAGCGAGGGAAAGAACCGGCCTTCTTGTCGTGACAGAACTTATGGACGCGAGGAATATCGACCTTTTTCTTAAATACGCCGACATCATACAGATCGGCGCGAGGAACATGCAGAACTTCGATCTTTTGAAAGAGGTCGGGAAGACAAGAAAACCCGTTCTTCTGAAAAGAGGCATCGCTAATACCATAAAAGAATTTCTCATGAGCGCCGAGTATATACTCGCGGGCGGGAACACCAATGTCATTCTTTGCGAGAGGGGTATAAGGACTTTTGAGGACCATACCAGGTTCACTCTGGATATAAACGCCGTGCCGGTAGTGAAAAGTCTCAGCCATCTTCCGATCATAGTTGATCCGTCCCACGCTACGGGAAGATGGGGGCTTGTTTCGGCTGCTGCCCGGGCGGCTGTCGCGGCAGGTGCCGACGGTCTTATGGTTGAGGTCCACCCGAACCCGGAAGAGGCTTTTTCCGACGGTGACCAGTCGCTTCTGCCGGAAAGGTTCGAAGAATTGATGAAGGAAGTAGGTAAGATCGCGGGAGTTATGGGTAGAACGATATAAAAAGGATATCGTATATCGTACAGCGTATGTCGTTAATAGCGGAAAGTCTTCTGTTAACGACATACGATATACGACATACGACATACGAATATTATGAAGTTAACTAAAATTGTGATCATTGGCATGGGCCTTATAGGCGGCTCCATAGGCAAGGCTGTTATTAAGAATGGGCTGGCGTCAGAAGTTGTCGGTGTATGCCGGAGAAGATCATCGTTATTACGAGCGATAAAAGAAAAGTCCCTCACGAAGGGATATGTGAATGATCACAAAAAGGCCATTGCCGGAGCGGAGATCGTCATTATCGCCACGCCGGTCCATACGATAAAGATGGTCCTGGATAATCTTGCCGGTGTTCTTGACGATCCGCGTGTCATTGTAACGGATGTTGGCAGTACCAAAAAAGAGATCGTGAAGCACGCGGACCGTTACAGGAAGAGGTTCACTTTTATCGGAGGGCATCCTCTTGCCGGGTCGGAAAAAATGGGAGTGGAATACTCGAGGCCCGATCTTTTTAATGATTCTATCTGTATACTGACGCCGGATAAGCACATAAAGGCCGGATTGAGAGATAAACTTGCCGGATTATGGCGCGGTGTCGGCGCGAAAGTCATTTTTATGACGCCGGCGAAACACGACGAATACCTGGCATTTTCGAGCCACCTTCCGCATGTCGTGGCTTATGCGCTCGCGGGATCAGCCGACGCTGAACTGCCCAGGGAGATGTTTGCCACAGGGTTCAAAGACACTACAAGAATTGCTTCTTCCGAGCCGGTACTGTGGAGCGATATATTCTTAAGTAATCGCGGGAATATTCTAAAGGCTGTAAAAAAATTCAAACAGGTGCTTTTGGGAATAGAAAGCGACATGAAGGCGAAGAAGACTAACAGGCTAGTAAAAAAACTCGAATATTGTAAAGGTGTTAGAGATGGGATTGTTTAAGGATTTAAATGCTGTTGCCATAGACGGCCCCGCGGGGAGTGGAAAAAGCACTGTATCAAGGCTTGTTGCGGAGAAATTAGGTTACCTTTATATCGATACCGGCGCTATGTACAGGGCCCTAACCTTTAAGGCGATGAAGAAGAACATCGATCTTAATGATGAGACAGCCCTTATCGATCTTTCGTCAGGGGTGGACCTTGCGCTTCTCGCTTCTTCCGACCGGCAGCGGACCATACGGGTCATGTTGGACGGTGAAGACGTTTCCGACGTTATCCGTACCATGGAAGTTACGCGTAATGTCAAGTATGTTGCGAAGATCGGCGGAGTAAGGGAGCATCTTGTCCGGCTTCAGCGTAAGATGGCGAAGTCTTCCGCCGGCGCGGTCATGGAAGGAAGGGACATAGGTACCGTTGTTCTTCCCGACGCCAGGTATAAGTTCTATGTTGACGCCTCTTTTGACGAAAGGGTAAGACGCCGTCTTGCCGAGCTCCACGCGAAAGGGTCTATGGTGGTGCGGAAAGAGGTCGAGGATGACCTGAAGCAAAGGGACCATTCCGATAAGACCCGCGAAGTGGGGCCTCTCAAAATGGCGGAAGACGCCGTTTTTATCGATACCACGGAACTGTCTATCCAGGATGTCGTCGCGAGGATAATCGATCATGTTAAAAAGGATAAAGAATAATTTTTGGTACTGCGTATCCAGATTTATTTTGATGTGCCTTATCGGGTTCTGCTTTAGGGTCCGTTTCTTCGGAAAAAATAATATCCCTTCTCCGCCGTACATTGTAATGTCCAATCACGCAAGTATTGTCGATCCGGCGCTTGTCGGGATAGCGTGCGGCAAGGACGTTATAGATTTCATGGCAAAAAAAGAACTTTTTGACAGGCCGTTTTTCGGTAAGTGGTGTCGCCTTGTCGGTTGTATCGAAGTGAAAAGAGGGGAGAACAATATTAGAAGTATCAGGGAAGTCCTCTTAAGGATAAAAAATAAGCATTGTGTGTCGATGTTCCCCGAAGGGACGCGTTCTGCCGATGGGAATATACAGGAAGCGAAAAGGGGGTCCGGTTTTATAATAGCGAAAGCTGGTGTCCCGGTGGTGCCGATCTTCATCGAGGGGACAAGCGAGGCGCTGGGCAAAAAGAAAAAAATGCGTTTCGGCTGCAGGATCAACGTATATGTGGGAAAACCTGTTATGCCGCGCGAGTTCTTTCCCGAAGCGGTCGAACGGAAGAATTATGAATTCCTTGCGAACATGATCATGGCCCGCATAGCGCACACCAAAGACAATTACATGTCCGTTCCCGTAAGATGATGCAGGGCCGAATGGGTTATTCGCCCCTAGGTTCGAAAACTATTGAAAGTTCTTCTTAAAAGCGGTACAATACCTCCCTATCCCGATGCATAAGTCCAGGCTCCAAAGGGGTTTGAACCTATCGGGGTAAATTCTGAAAAGGAGCTGGTACAAAGTGGAAGTAAAAAAAGAAAAGAACAGTGAATTGTTGAAGATGTATGAGGCGAGTATCTCTGACATAAAGGAAGGAGATATCATCGAGGGGACGGTCGTGCAGGTAGGGGAGAAGGACGTTCTTGTCGATATCGGTTACAAATCGGAAGGGGTCATCCATAAGTCCGAAATATTCGATCCGGACAGGCTCAAAATAGGTGACAAGCTTGATATCCTGGTGGAAGTGAAAGAGGACGATAACGGTATGGTCGTCGTTTCTCACGAGAAAGCGAGAAAACTCAAAGGTTGGCAGACCATTATAACCACCAAGAAAGAGGGGGACAACGTTAAGGGCAAGGTCTCCAAAAAGGTTAGAGGCGGTTACATGGTCGATATAGGTCTAGAGGCGTTCCTGCCGGCAAGCCTTTCCGCTATGCAGGACGCGGGCGGTCCCGACAGCCTTGTCGGGAACATGTATGACTTCAAGATCGTTAAGATCAACATTCCGCGCAAGAACATAGTTCTTTCCCGTAAAGAAATAGTCGATGAAAAGAGAAAAGAAGAAAAGCGCGCGGTGCTCGAGACCTTGAACAAAGACGATGTTGTCAAAGGAGAGGTCAAGAACATCACCGATTTTGGAGCTTTTATAGACATCGGAGGCGGGATAACGGGCCTGCTTCACATTACCGATATGAGCTGGGGGCGTGTTTCGTCACCCAACGAGCTTATGAAGGTCGGGGATGAGATAGAGGTAAAGATACTTGATTTCGACAAGAAGACGATGAAGGTATCGCTTGGCCTGAAGCAGAAGACGCAGAATCCGTGGGAGAACATCGAAGACAAATACCCCGAAGGTAGTACGGTCGACGGTAAGGTTGTCAATGCCATGCCTTACGGTGTTTTTGTGGAAATAGAGAAGGGCATAGAAGGCCTGATACATATTTCCGAGTTCTCCTGGTCAAAAAAATATAACCATCCCAACGAACGGTTCAGCATAGGGGACATGGTGAAAGCGGTCGTTCTTAAGGTCGATAAGGACTCAAGGAAATTATCGCTTGGCCTTAAGCAGCTCGAGGACGATCCGTGGAAAGGTGTCGAGAACCGGTACAAGGTCGGGGACCGTGCAAAAGGAGTGGTCAACACGCTTACGGATTACGGCGCTTTCGTAGAGCTTGAACCCGGCGTGGAAGGTCTTGTACATGTTTCAGATCTTTCATGGACCAAAAGGGTCAACCATCCGAAAGAGATCGTCAAAAAAGGCGATAACATAGAGGCCGTAATATTGAGCGTGGATGAGCAGAACCGCCGGATAGCGCTTGGCGTCAAACAGCTGGCGCAGGACCCCTGGGAGGGGATCACGAAGAAATACGAAACAGGGACCGTCTCTGTGGGCAAGATCACGAACATAACAAATTTCGGCATGTTCGTGGAGCTTGAAAAGGACCTTGAGGGACTTCTCCATGTTTCCGAAATGATCATGGAACCGAACAAGAAAATGGAGGAGCTTTATAAAACCGGTGATACGGTCACGGTCAAGGTTATACATATCGACGGCATACAGAAAAAGATCGCTCTTAGCATGAAGGGGCTGGAAGAGGGCGAAACGAAACAAGCGTAAGCTCCTGATACGATATGGCGGAAATAAAAAAAGCGGACTATAAAGTCCGCTTTTTTTATTTGTAATATGTTATTTCCTGTCGAAGAAAATATTTTTTCCTGTGGCCGAAAGAGGTATGCCGATGGCTTGTATCACGTTACTGCCCAATATCCCGCACTCTATGGCCGCTTTTCCGATCGAGAACATGAGGCGGTTGTCTATATGGGCCCCCGCGGCGAGCGCCGCGGCCGACCCAAGCCCTATGCCGAGATCCATTGAGTTATAGGCGCATATGCCGTGTGTCTTTGAAAGTTCCTCGCAATTTCTATATCCACAAAAACCGCAATTGAGCCCCAAGACTTCCTTCTTTGTACCTATGACCACGATCTCGTCGGCAGCCTTAATGTTTTCCGAGTCGCGCTCACAGCTTGGGCGGTTGTCCCTTTTTGCGATCAGTTTCATCCTTTTTATTATTTTGGCCTTATCGGCGCCGCTCAAGATAGTGATGAATAGGTTATCCTTGCCTCTTGTTTTTGGCGCTGTACGGGCTGAGACGCACATAAGTTCCGCGATATTTTTCAAGGCAGATCTTGTAATATTTTCGTACTTTCTTGTCATAAAAGCCCCCTTATCCGCTCGGGGAAATGATAGCATGTGTATGCCGGAGGGTCAAGTTTTGGATACTTATTTGCGCATATTTAGTTTAGAGGAGAATTTACATAAAAGCCGTTGTTATATCCACTCTCTCAAGTCCGGTATCATTGTCAAGCAAAGTTAAAGCATTTCAAAGTCGTAAAATGCCATCAATAGTTTAACATGCAAATTTGCATTTATATCAGTCATGAGGTAATATTAAGTTAGAAGTAAAATATACAAAAGTAATAAAATTTCGCTTACATCTCAATTAGGGGTACAAATGAAGAAAAGCGAGAGATGTTGTACGATTATAGTTATACTTGTGATTGCTCTTATCGTGGGTTTTAGCAGATATGCCGGAGCAGATCTCTTAGAACCCTCGCTTATGGGTTTTTGGAATATGGATGGTGACTGGTATGATCAGACAGCTAATGGACACAACGGGACTGCATACGGCGGAGCGACATTCAATGTAAACGGAAAATTTGGGAAGGCGGGGAGTTTTAATGGATCGAGTTACGTGCTGGTGGGGTCAGATTCTCTGTTGGCAGTCCACGACAACATGACAATAACGGCCTGGGTTAAAACATCGTTTTCATCTTCTAACCAGACCATATTATCAAGGGGACAGGCGGCGGGGGGCGAGAGATATAGTATTATACTTGCCAGCAGGACCCAGCTTCACGGTGATGTATATGATACCAATGCATATTACAACGGCAGTGGTACCGTGAATCTTACCGCAAATGCATGGAACTATGTGGTAATGGTATACAAAGAAAGTTCCAACCTGTTCCAGGTTTATTACAATGGAAATTATGCCTTCGGCGGTAGTCTTACATACACGGGTAGGGGGGCAATATCGGGTTCTCTGAATATAGGGCGGTTCGATAGTAATAAGTGGTATATGAACGGACTTATTGACGATGTTGCCATATGGAACAGGGCGTTAAGCACTCAGGAGATGACGTTTGTGAGGAACTTCGGTGTTCAGGCCTATGAATACCTCTATTCGAATCTCGGCTATAATGCCACCGATATCAATGCGATATGGAATATATATCAGAACCAAACAGGAGAATATCTGGCTTCCGACGGGCTTACGTGGACGTATATCGCGTATGATCCAGATGCCGAGCGTGAGACCGGAGACGCATGGCTCACAGGCTCTACGCATTATATCAAGCTCGGTAGTGGGCTTATGGGAAGTACCGGTGGTGTGCCGGAATTTCCGCCTGGGACTATTCCGTTGCTGAGCCTGTTATTCATCATAGGTCTCATAATGCTGGAGAGATATATCTCCCGAAGCGAGAAAGAAGAATAACTCAACGTTCTGTATTCGATACCACTTGAGCTATGTTGCCTGCTGTGCTAAAATACCCGCACTATGAAGGCCATTCAGGAACAGCTAAACATCATAAAACGCGGAACCGATGAGATAATAAGTTCGTCCGAGCTTGAAGAAAAACTCAAGCTGGGAAAACCCCTTGTTATAAAGGCCGGATTTGATCCTTCTGCGCCGGACATTCATCTGGGGCACACCGTTCTTCTTCGCAAGATGAAGCATTTCCAGGACTTGGGTCACGCCGTACATTTTCTTATAGGCGATTTTACGGGTCGTATAGGAGATCCGTCGGGAAGGTCCAAGACGCGAAAGCAATTGACACAGGATGAAGTGAACGAGAACGCCAAAACATATAAGAAACAGATATTTAAGATACTGGATGAAAAGAAGACCAACGTGGTTTTTAACAGTAAATGGTGCGCAAAATTAGGTACCGAAGGTATGTTCGATCTCGCGCAAAGATATACCGTCGCCCGTATGCTGGAAAGGGATGATTTCCAGAAACGCTATCAGAAACAGGAACCCATAACCGTGTTGGAGTTCCTCTATCCGCTTATTCAGGGATATGATTCGGTCGTAATGGAGGCTGATATTGAGCTGGGTGGAACGGACCAGAAATTTAATCTCCTGGTGGGGAGGGACCTGCAGCGGAGTTATGGCAAGGCCCCCCAGGTCATAATTACCATGCCTCTTCTTGAAGGGCTTGACGGTGTCGATAAAATGTCGAAATCCCTTAATAATTATGTCGGAATAAATGAGCCGCCGGACGAGATGTTCGGCAAGATCATGTCCATATCCGACAAGCTCATGTGGAGATATTATGAGCTCTTGACTGATGAGGACCATGAGGCCTTAAAGGTAAAGGTCGAGAAAGGAGAGATACATCCTAAAGACGCGAAAGTGGCGCTGGCAGCGACTATTGTGGGTGACTACCATGGCAAAGAGGCCGCCGAGAAAGCGCGAATGAATTTCGAATCGATTTTTTCAAAAAAAGAATTACCTGATGATATTGAAGAATTTGTATGCAACGAAGATGAAATTAATATTGTAGATCTAATTATATATATTAAGTTCGCCCCATCCCGTGGCGAAGCTAAAAGGCTTATTGCTCAGAACGCGGTTTCATTGGACGGTAAACTTATTTCGGACATGAGCGAGAAGATCCGTCTATCCGGAGAAGCGAAGGTCATCAAAGTGGGGAAACGGAAGTTCGGGCGAATAAGAAGATATTGAGTTCAGGGATTTGTCGATCGGTTTTAGACCTATGTTTTTTGAAAAGTAAGAGACAAAAAATATTTCATAATAAAGCTTGACAAGGTCTCTAATTTGTGTAAAATTGTGTCTCGCTCATGTAGAAATATAGAGTCGAGCTTTTAACCACTTTTAGCAAAAAGAGGAAAAAGCTTTTTGCGAGTGGTAAATTGTTCTTTGAAATTAGATAGCCAAATGTGTGCGAGTCAAAGTCATTTAATTGGAGAGTTTGATTCTGGCTCAGAACGAACGCTGGCGGCGTGGATTAGGCATGCAAGTCGAACGATCCCTTTCTTCGGAGGGGGATAGTGGCGAACGGGTGAGTAACACGTGGGTAATCTTCCTATGAGTACGGGATAACTTGTCGAAAGACGGGCTAATACCGTATGAGACCACAGTTCCACATGGAACAGGGGTCAAAGGCTGGGATCCTGAAAATGGACCTGTCACTTATAGATGAGCCCGCGGCCTATCAGCTAGTTGGTAGGGTAACGGCCTACCAAGGCTATGACGGGTAGCTGGTCTGAGAGGATGGTCAGCCACACTGGGACTGAGACACTGCCCAGACTCCTACGGGAGGCTGCAGTCGAGGATCTTTTGCAATGCCCGACAGGGTGACAATGCGACGCCGCGTGAGCGATGAAGGCCTTCGGGTTGTAAAGCTCTGTCAGCCGGGATGAAGGTAAAGAGGTCAACAACCTTTTTGCTTGACGGTACCGGCAAAGGAAGCCACGGCTAACTCCGTGCCAGCAGCCGCGGTAATACGGAGGTGGCAAGCGTTGTTCGGATTTACTGGGTGTAAAGGACATGTAGGTGTCCTGCTAAGTCGGGTGTGAAATCCCTTGGCTCAACCAAGGAACTGCATCCGATACTGACAGGATTGAGTACGGGAGAGGTAAGCGGAATTCCGTAAGTAAGAGTGAAATCTGCAGATATACGGAGGAACACCATTAGCGAAGGCGGCTTACTGGTCCGATACTGACACTGAAATGTGAAAGCTAGGGGAGCAAACAGGATTAGATACCCTGGTAGTCCTAGCCGTAAACGATGGGTACTAGATGCTGGTCCTCACGGGTCGGCGTCGTAGCTAACGCGTTAAGTACCCCACCTGGGGACTACGGTCGCAAGGCTAAAACTCAAAGAAATTGACGGGGACCCGCACAAGCGGTGGAGCATGTGGTTTAATTCGATGCTACGCGAGGAACCTTACCTGGGTTTGACATGTAGAGAGTAGGAACCTGAAAGGGGGACGACCTGTATAAGTCAGGATTCTACACAGGTGCTGCATGGCTGTCGTCAGCTCGTGTCGTGAGATGTTGGGTTAAGTCCCGCAACGAGCGCAACCATCGTCCTTTGTTGCTCATCCACTTCGGTGGAAGCACTCTAAGGAGACTGCCAGTGTTCAACTGGAGGAAGGAGGAGATGACGTCAAGTCAGTATGGCCCTTACGCCCAGGGCTACACACGTGCTACAATGGCCGGTACAAAGGGTTGCTAGACCGCAAGGTGGAGCTAATCCCAAAAAGCCGGCCCCAGTTCAGATCGGAGGCTGCAATTCGCCTCCGTGAAGTCGGAATCGCTAGTAACCGCAGATCAGCCATGCTGCGGTGAATACGTTCCCGGGTCTTGTACACACCGCCTGTCAAGTCACCTGAGTTGAGTGCACCCGAAGCCGTTAGCTTAACCCTCACGGGAGGGCGACGTCGAAGGTGTGCTTAGCGAGGAGGACTAAGTCATAACAAGGTAGTCGTACCGGAAGGTGCGTCTGGATCACCTCCTTTCTAAGGAGTAGACGGTTTCAAAAGAAACCAAAACCTTGAGAAAAAAAGTAATCGATTCGTACGCATTTGGCTATTTAATATATATTTATGAGGACCCGGGCCCGTAGCTCAGTTGGTTAGAGCGCCGTGCTGATAACGCGGAGGTCTCTGGTTCGATCCCAGATGGGCCCACCATTTTGTGAATCGCAAAAGGGGATGTAGCTCAGCTGGA